>Ga0228710_1000247_pt1 | contig 58103 bp, 24 predicted proteins | sample MedpolnodulmetaG_FD_177995 | JGI IMG/M metagenome (GOLD analysis project Ga0228710, IMG submission 177995) | Root nodule microbial communities from Medicago polymorpha collected in Santa Monica, California, United States - pink nodules | ecosystem: Host-associated > Plants > Roots > Nodule... | reverse complement strand
CTTTTCATGTAAGTTTTTTTTTTTTTGTTATTCAATTTAATTTATTTTTCACAACATGTTTCAATTCTTATATATAGAGTGGTCCAACAAATGGTGTTTAATAATGCAAACGCCAAGTACAACTCTTCAATAAATATACCACAATCTTATCAAGAGGTATTGTAAACAACAAAAACTAATCAAGTGGTAAGTGGGGATAAATGTTTTACAAAGGCATAACCATACCAATATGGTCAATGACTTTTCTAAACCCTAGTTGATTAAATTGTTAATTTAATTCACTGTCAAAACTGTGGTTAATTCAATCACATGAATTAACCAAATTTTCATCGTAAATTAAGTTAATTTTAATTCAACTGAATTAATCATATTTTTGCACATGTTTAACTATGAAAAAGTAGATGTGAAACATTTTTGTAATCATATAAGATATCAAATAAACAAATAAAGCAAAAGATGTTCAACATATTATAAACTATGCAAATCACATGCACTATATAATATGCAAATCACATGGACTATATAATATATAACTTTGAAGAAAAAGAAATTTCATTGGTAACCTCAAATTAGTGACCTATGCACTTAAAAAATTTACATAAATAATAACGTGATAATCATCACACTAGTCATTCTTTTATAAACTATATTAATCAAAGGTATCTCTTGAGGAACCAAGACAGACAATATGGTACTCATAGAGTACTGTGCAGGTTAGCATGGTAGGAACTAAAAAAAGAAAAAATATAAGAAACTCATAACAATGAATTCTCAATAATAACACTCACGGGTGATTCAATGATATTTGTTAAAAAATTGTTAATTATCAGTATACTTTTTTTGATGCACATTTCTACTATAAAAAATAATTAATAGTATTTATTTGTTATTTAAATTGATAAATAGAATGAGACAAATTAAAATTCTTTAAAGTGATATATGAAGTACTATTATGAAAGAGTATTAATTGTCATCCAAACAAAATAGGCACACGAATAGAGGAAAAAAAAAGCATAGAGGATTATGTTATACGCACGCTTCCATGACTCTGATCTGTTCAGAAGTGTGCCTGTGATATTTCTTCCTTTTCTTCTTGTTCTTATTATCACCATCACCATCACCTTCATCATCTTCACCTTCATCATCTTCATCTCCTTCAAATTCATCCATTGATTTGGATTTTGTTGGACCTGAATACTCACTGCTAATTTCCTCCACACGCTCACCTCCTATTGTACTCCCTTCCTCCCCTTCTTCCACCTCCATATTACTAGTACTCCCTCCTTCACCCTCCGCCGTGGCCGCACCACCATGCCGAAAAATCCCTGCCTGATTAGAGCAACAAAAAAATATGTTAGAACTTAAGTCTATGAAAAAAGTCCAACTCATAAAATTAGTTCATTAGATGGAAAGTCTCATAACTTTTAAAAGAAAACTCATAGGAAAAAAATTATTATTAATAACCCTAATGACTTAAGTGTCACTTTAAACAATTTTATCTATCCGATGTGAGACTCTAACAGAATAAGCATGTAAAACAAATGAAACATAAAATGAGGAAGAAATATCCCAAGCAGATAGCTCGGTTGGTGAGTTAAAAACACGAAGAAACAAGAATTTAACTAGAGGTTCAAAATTTAAACATAAAACCTAATGTGAAGAAGAAATAAAGAAGAGAGTTAGTTATAGTTTAGGACTTAGGACTTACAAGGCTAAGAGAGAGAGCTGGAGAGGGAAAGAAGTCTTTGGCTTTAGAAGTAGAAGGAGGATTATTATTAGACATGTCTGCACACATTGACAACGTTGGTGAAGAAAGAAGGGTGTTGTGTTTTTTAAGGAGCAAAAGCAATGGTTGTGTCATTTGAGGTTTTGTTGTTGTGTAAGATACATAACTATAACTATGGAGAGAGTGTTTTTGGAGTGGCTACAAGCGAAGTAATTGAAGAAACGAGGATAGAGACGTAGGTGAGGGGACTGCACAATTTAAGAATATAAAAACAAAAGTGAAGGAACTCGCTTTGCTTTTTTATTTTATTTTATTCCCATTAATAATCATTTTCATTATTATAGTATTTCTATAGTATTTTATAGGTTTGTTGCTCCTTGTGTAAAATGTGAAGAGGGAATTGGTGGTAGAGTGGTAGGATTGAATGTTAGATAAAATGAAAGGAGAGTCAACACTCAACTAACATTGGTAAGTTGAATTTATGGTTCCAACGGTTAACACTAGGGTAGGGGCTGCCTTCACCTTATCATCTCAAGTCTCTTGGATTTAAATCTTCCACCATTTTAGATGGAAATAAATAGAATAACTTTAGTTAAATTTTGGATAAATTAGAAGAGATGATAATGTTTAAAATGAAAGGAAAAAAAAAGCAAGAAAATAAATCAAGTGAGAAATGTTAGAGAGTCTTGTTCAAGTCTCAGTCACATTATCCTTTTTGTTCTTTAAATTATCATAATATCAGTATGAAGTTTTTATTTTCATACGCATGAATGAGGAATCGAACTCCTAATTGTATGCTTAAAAGATTCAAATCCCTTTACATACTTAAAGGGTTCAAGTCCCTTATCACTTAAACAAATCTATTGTTGGTTCCTTTGTATCCCTTTAATAACTTCATTATTTTAAAATTTCAATTTTTGTTTTCTTAACTTTGTTTGCTTCTATTTTAGTTCCATAAGTTTTAAAGTCCCACAATTAAATCTTTTTTGTCAATATTTTTTTGAGTTCATCAAATGTGTGACACATGACATAAATTTACTAGCAATCAATTTGGGATCAGTTGCTTGTTTGGTTTAGAAGGGTGGCTCATATGTGAAATATCAATGCACGCATATCCAGGGGCAGTTTTACCACCCAGGTAGCTTGGGCACACGCCCGGGCTCAACCAATACTCAGTGGCAGAGCTCGTTAGGGACTCATGGGAGCCATGGTATCCCCTAGATAATCTATAAATACTACATTAGCCGTAGAGTATCATATGTCTCTAACGTCTTTTCTCTCCACAAGGTCGCGTGTTCAAGTACTGTTGACTTCATTTTTTGAATTAAAATGTATTTTTATTTGGTAAAGAGAAATGATATTTGAGACAACTTTTGTGTCAACTTTCCCTTTCATACCCACATTATGTTTTTACTTTCTCTTTGTTGCTTTTGTTTTTGTGTCAATACATATATTTCTTTGTATGTTTTGATTGTACCACTAGTTGTATCAAAAAGTGGTTGTTCAAATATCATTTCTCCTTATTAAATCACCTTAAACATGTGTAACATTTGACATGTTTAACGAACTCAAATAGAACACCAACATAAATAGCCAAAATATATAACAATTATTATTTAATGAACCCAAATAAAATAGAAGAATCTTGAATGACCAAAGTAAAATCTAAACATAATTTTGAGGGGCAAAAATCTATAAATAATTGAAGGGTTCAAAAACATCTTAATTAAAATAATAAAATAGACGAATACATTTTCTTTTTCTAATATCAATACATTTTATAATATACACTTTTTGTAATAAAGTGACTATTAAGGACAATAACATGCATGAGTTGTATCAATACATTTTATAATATACACTTTTTGTAATATAGTGACTATTAAGGACAATAACATGCATGAGTTGAAGTTCGAATACCGGATTATTCATTTCTCATACTTGTGAGATCCAATTTGTTTGAGAAAAATGAGCCGTCTTCAATTTTATTTTGTTTTCCATGTTACACTCCTTGGTTTCTTGATCTGCAAGATACAAATATTTATTACACAAGTTAATGTTGATATTTATTATAGGCCTATTGATGATTTATTATTAATTTATTAAGATACAAATGCCATCGCACAACTCCATAGTTAAAAGTTTTGGTGTTATGTGGGTTATGATTGAATTTATATCTGCAATTCAAACCAAGATATAGGCACAATGCCTTCCTTTTTTCCTGCAATTTTTGTTCATTTCATTAGTCTTGGTGGTTGGGAATGGTAGATAACTTGATGCAATCACATGATCTCCAGAACAAACCTAATAGAGAATAGCATTAATTGATTTGAAGTTACTTTCACACCTCTCTCTACTTTATTATTATTATTTTTTTCATTTTAAATTACATGCACCCTTTTCATAAAGAAAGCAAATAAAATTAAACACCAAAAATCTCACAGGAAAGGGGTATCTAGCTTTCTTTGTTCTGAAGCCTTTGTCACTTTCTTGCAAATTAAGTTTGGGGTCACAAAAGAATAAAAAGATACTCTATAAAATAAACAAAATGTGTCAAAAAAATAATATAAACAAAATGAACAGAACAAGTGAAAGACAAACAAGAAACTACTAGTTATACTTGTGGCTTATAGTTCATAGAACTTTTAAGTAATAAAATGAAAAGCAAGGTTATAATGACTATCAAAATACAACTTCTATATATGTTCATGCACTCTTAATTATACGTATTAATTTGATAGATTAACTAAAAATTTGTTTTCATATTCTATTACAGCATATTAACTCAACTAAATAGGTTTAAAACGTTAACCTCAAAGAGACAACAACAAAATCCCTCACACATTGGAAAAAAATGTATGTATCACACCTTAATTGGTACATCAAACAAATAAGAACATACTCAAATTAAATACAATGTGCATTATCATACACCTTAATCGGCATTGCCTATGACTATAGTTAGCAACACATTGTTTAGTTAGAAGTATATTTAACAATAAAGCTTATTATAAATCTGTAACATCTAACACGACACGTAATTCAAGGAAATTGACAAGTTACATATAAGACAACACAATCCATAACAGGATGATACAGATCCACGTTGATGTTTTGCAGTCTGTCAAATAAATTAGGATGTATGATTATGATTCTGTTTAGTTATTACAAAAATTCAAATCACTTTCATCCAACTTTGAGAGACAGATAGCTTTGAAGAGTAGATGAAATAAATGGAGCCTCATGCCTCGAGGAAACTAAAATAAATGCCTAGCTAACACCAAATTGTTGGGTATAGCTCATCGTAGTTTACTAATAAGTGAGCAGATCGCTTACACGCTTCATGATACTTTGTAAATTGGACAGTAGTATTTAAGTACAAATTGTAATTTGTAACTCTAAGCTGGAATAGTAGAAAATCGTTGTAGCCACTACATGGTTATAGACGTAGACACAATTGGTCAAACTCCGTGGTCAAATCTAATAACATGTTCTCGATTTACATTTTTGTATCTGTTTTGTTTTGAATCTGTTCTAGCACTTATAATACTAGCTTTTATTATTTAAACTGGTCATCTTGAAATTTTATTATTTAAACTGTATAAATTTTTCTTTTTAAGGACAAATACTAGCTTGTTCAAGTAAATTGCTTTATTTGGGGATTTTAGTCATTTAAGATTTATTGATTATCAAGTTGCTTTTGCCCTTATGGAATGAATAGGAAAATTATTTCTTGAAATTGTAAAACATCATTTAAAATGGCCTCTCATTAAACTTTCGTTGTTGGAGACAATGATGTGACATGTTGACGGAACATATCACGTTGCATGTTGATTTCAGATCAATGTCAGCTCACTAAAAATTAATATGCATATGAAATTTAGGTTATCTCTTTGACAAATTTGTCATTAAATACCATTGTGCATGAACTAATTATGGTAAATTATCCCCTAAGGATCAAGAGACTTGTTGAGAAGAGCACTGCTATATGTAGCGAATGCCTTGCATCCCAAATTGTCCCGACATACACGTGTTCCACTTTCAAAGGCTGGTCGAAATTGAAAGCGGTTGATTAGCGGAAATCAGGGGATGCATGTGATTATAATAACCAATGACATGAGTTCACTATGTTTCACGAAGCCGTTTTTCTGGATAAACAACATTTTCCTGTTCAGAAACACGATATCCATAGATAAAAGGTGAAAAACTTAAAAAAAAAAACCTTGTATTCATAATTGTGAACAATCTTACAAATGAAAAAGTTGAAAGTAAAAGAGTACATCAAAGTTTATTTGTAGATATCCACTAACTATAAACTAAGAGTCGGAATAACTGGCTAACTATATTTTCAATAAGACCTAAATTTTATGGACAAATTAGTCTCTTGTGTGATGATATTGATGTGAGATCAAATTGGACGGACCATATTTTCATTTAACATGCTCATAAAGGTAAATGTATTTTACAATTTTAAGGGTGTTTTTATCAAGTTGAAAAAACAAGAAACCTCATTTGCATATTCAATCACAATTTAACTGTTGTGCGAATTTATTTACAAAATCCGAACGTTGTTCAAAACTAGATGTGACATTTTGGTAGATTCCTTCGCCTGAGCTGAATATATATATATGTCAGTTACAATGGAAACAACACCATCTAGTTACGCATTTTCAAAATAGTGCAAGGACATGTTTGATACACAAAGTCGTGTTCCTGAATTAACGAATATCTTCGAAACCAAATGTCTTTCTATTCCATTAAGAAAACAAGACAAACCTCAACAACACTTTCATTCATTTTCAACTTCTTCCCTGTTTCTCAATCTTTCTACCACTCATTAGCCACTCATCAGACCCCTTCTTTTGATTCCTTTCCTCCACAACCAACCAACCACTACTGTTACACTTCACTACTCCAATCTTCTATTGATTCGAAGGCGTTAAACCCCGGTAAACAGCTCCATGCTCAATTCTACCATCTGGGTATTGCTTACAATCAAGACTTAGCTACTAAACTTGTCCATCTTTATGCCGTTTCGAATTCTCTTCATAATGCACGTAACCTGTTTGATAAAATTCCTAAACATAATTTGTTTCTCTGGAATGTTTTAATTCGCGGTTATGCCTGGAATGGGCCGCATGATAATGCCATTATGCTATATCATAATATGCTTGACTATGGACTCAAGCCCGATAATTTTACATTGCCGTTTGTTCTTAAGGCGTGCTCGGCTCTTTCTGCTATTGTAGAGGGAAGGAGTATACATGAGTATGTGATAAAAAGTGGGTGGGAGAGAGATGTTTTTGTAGGTGCAGCTCTTATTGATATGTATGCTAAATGTGGTTGTGTGATGGATGCCGGTCGCGTGTTTAATAAAATTGCTGTGAGAGATGCTGTGTTGTGGAACTCTATGCTTGCAGCTTATGCTCAAAATGGTCACCCTGATGAATCAATTTCTCTATGCCGGGAGATGGCTGCAAATGGTGTTAGACCGACCGAGGCAACTCTTGTGACTGTGATTTCATCTTCCGCTGATGTTGCATGTCTCCCGCATGGGAGGGAAATTCATGGATTTGGTTGGAGACATGGATTTCAATCGAACGATAAGGTTAAAACTGCTCTGATTGATATGTATGCGAAATGTGGTACTGTGAAAGTTGCACGTGCTTTGTTTGAGAGGCTTCGGGAGAAAAGAGTTATTTCGTGGAATGCAATTATTACTGGTTATGCAATGCATGGTCTTGCTGTTGAAGCTTTGGACTTGTTTGAGAAAATGAGGAAGGAGGCTCGGCCGGATCATATAACCTTTGTTGGTGTTCTTTCGGCTTGCAGCCGAGGGCATTTGTTGGATGAAGGACGGGCACTATATAACTTGATGGTAAGGGATTACGGTATCAATCCTACAGTTCAACATTACACTTGCATGATTGATCTCCTTGGTCACTGTGGTCAACTGGATGAGGCGTATGATCTTATAAGACATATGAGTGTTAAGCCTGATTCTGGCGTATGGGGTGCTTTGCTGAATTCATGTAAAATGCATGGGAACGTGGAGTTGGCTGAGTTAGCTTTAGAGAAACTAATTGAGCTAGAGCCTGATGATTCTGGAAATTATGTGATTTTGGCTAACATGTATGCTCAATCAGGCAAGTGGGAAGAAGTGGAAAAATTGAGGCAGGTAATGATGGACAAAGGAATAAAGAAAAACATTGCTTGTAGCTGGATTGAAGTAAAGAACAAAGTGTATGCATTTCTTGCCGGAGATGTTTCACATTCAAACTCTGATGCAATATATGCAGAGCTCAAGAGGCTAGAAGGACTAATGCACGAAGCTGGATATGCCCCAGATACAGGATCTGTTTTCCATGATGTGGAAGAAGATGAGAAAACAAGTATGGTGTGCAGTCATAGTGAAAGACTAGCTATTGCATTTGGACTCATAAGTACTTCGCCAGGAACCCGGCTTTTGATAACAAAGAATCTCCGAGTTTGCGAGGACTGTCATGTTGCTATTAAGTTTATCTCAAAAATTACGGAGAGGGAAATTACTGTAAGAGATGTTAATCGCTATCATAGTTTTAAACATGGTATGTGTTCATGTGGTGATCATTGGTGATGAGGATGCAGTCTAGTCGGGAAAACTGGCCAACACTGTTAGACAACAATCTCTTACATCAGAGTTTTGTCCAAAATGATTGAGTTTTGAGTTCATTCATCTATAGAGCGAGTCCATATCTATATAAGCTAATGGTGCAAAATTGTCAAATTGAGTATGGATATCTAGCACCAGCATTTACATGGCATTGTATCATTGAAATCAATAACCATGTAATGTTAAATGGTGCAAAATTTTGAGAATGGATATGCTAGAATTTACATGTGGCTTTGTACATTGAAATCAACAATGGTGTATTGTTTATCAACCTTTGTTCTTATTGGAAAACCGATATCCCCATATACTTTCATGCATGTAGTTATCAATTTTTTTTGGGTGATAGTACAATACAATTTAATAGAGCATTTCATACAAATATTCTAATCCTGTAATTTTTTTTTCAAATAGAGTTCATTGCTTAGGTTTATTTTCAAATGTAGTTCATCGCTTCAATTGTATTATCAATCATATATTCCAGACTAGTAATTTAATCTCACGTATCCACATATTTGTATCGCGTCGCACTTGTACTATGTGTTCAATCTTAATGCTACTAGTTGCTCAAATTAAAATAATGTCTTGGGTTGGGTCTACCCGTTGTAATGCTCAAATTTATGAGTGAATTGCTAATCCTTTGAATATTTAAATATAGAGGTAAATTGTAATGTAAAACATATTTCTAAATCACATCTGAAAAAAATAATATCTTTTTTACAATAATTCTAATTATATCTTTAATAATATCTTATTTTAAATTTTAAATCTTCAAAAAAAATATTTAGACGTTTTATTCTCAACAATATGTAATATCTTCTTTGTAACAAGTTTCGAGTAATTATTTGTTGTTGTTTGTTGACGAAATGACAAATACCACTATAGACTTACACACACAAAACAAAGAATTTGACACACCATAAAAGATATTCAACCTAACATTATCGATCTTACCAATTGAGCTAAACTTTACAAATGGTTTGGAGTACATTTTTCAAATCTTCGTCAAAGAAGCTAAGACAGATTCTCCCCTTCCATCCAAATTTTTTCCATACCCATTTTTCAGAAATCAAGCTCCTAACCATAGATTAAATGTTCAAATCTCTTATCACTTGGACCAATCAATTATCGATGGAACAACTTTTACTCCCTCGAAATAATTTTGCTTACTAGTGCGCTTCACCAAACTAATATTTAAAAAAAAAGAAAAGAATTTAACCCAAAAAAAATCAATAGTATATATATAAAGTAAGTTTTTTATGCCATGTGTCACTTCCACGTTTATTCTCAATATTTTTATTTTTTAAAATCAATATTTTATTTCACATAAATATCTCAACAAACTTTTGATCTTATCCACTAGATATTTTATTTAATTTTTTATTGAATTCCTAATATTTTATGTAGCGTAAATATCTCAACGAACTATATATAATACTTTCAATCATATCCATTAAATATTTCACTTCATTTGTTAAATAATTTTTGGTTTAATGAATTAATTGCTACTTCAATTTCAGAATTATTTGTTTCAATAAATATAGTTTTTTATTTGTTTTTCAAATTTACAAATTTGAAGGAAAATTTGATTTTTTTTGTAAACTGAATTTTTTTTCTTCGAATTTTCATCATATCCACTAAAAAATGCATACTACCAAAAACTATTTATGAAAGTAAATGAAGATTTTTGAATGTCAAATATGCTCCGTTTATTTTTTAATTTTAATTTATAGTAAAAATTCTCTAAATTATTGAATATCAAAATTATTTTATTCAAATTTGTTACAAACAACGTCTATGGGGTTGTTCATTATAACTTTTGAAAAAGATTGCTTTAAAGATCATTATTTCTCTTTGTCATTTTTTTTTTTAAAAAAAAATTTAAAAAAAAAAAAAATCTAAAAACAATTTCAAATTAAAAGATATTAAGATTATGTTTTTTATGGGAGGGGGGGAAAATAAGTATCAAAAGATGAAAGTAATTTTGCAACAAAAAATCCATTTTATATAGTTGTATCAAATTTAATTAAATTATTTTTTTCAAAGAAGTGATTTTTTTTCAACAAACAAAAATGGATTATATTATCAACCAACAGAGAGTCCTTATCAAAGAAGTGATTGATATTCTGATAAATAAACACAAGATTATACTTTTTAATAAAGTCTCTAAAAAATAATCTCTAATTTATAGAATGTCAAAAATCATTTTTATAATCTATAAAAAATGATTCATATATTTAATTTACATTTATTAAAATAATTTTATGATTTTCATATATTTTCATCTCACAATGGATGCATTTGATGCAATAGAACTACCTCACTGTGAATTTTTATTTTGTAGGTATTCTAATGAAAAATGACAATTGTTTATGCACATGTTCACTCCCATATTAGCATTTATGTTTTATTTTTAGAAAACTAATTTTTCTATCTGGCATAAACATCTCAACAAATAATTCATATCTACTTTAATTTTATAGTCCAAATTTTTTGTTTTGTTTTTGAAGAATAGTCCAAATATTTTATTTGGACTGAGCAGACACCTCTTAGACTTATTCATTCTTATTTTGATATGACAGAGATATTATACCACACGCTTTCACTTTGACAACAAATTACTAATTAAACAAAAATCATTAATTAGGAAGTTCAACTCTATTTAATTTCATGACGAGAAATTTTTTATTAAAGTAATACAACAATTGTATAATTTTGCTGATTTAATAATTGGTATGGATTCCTTCGTGTCTGGGTATTTAAAAAATGTTTATTTTATATGTGTTGATAATTTTACTAAGTCCAGTTAATTTCATCTGCTTATGTATCTATTGATTTGCAAGTACTTAAAATATATTTTTTATTCTATTTGTGTGTACCTATTAAGATATAGATATAAGTAGTGGTCCATGGGAATATCATATATACCAAATTTTGCTCATCCTTAATTATTCGTCTAATTCGGGCAACGTTGGTAAATATAATAGTAAATAGAAAAACGTACCAAAACGACAGCGTTGCACTCATCGTGAAAGTGTGAGAAAGAAAAAAGATCCATCATCTGAGTTTTTGCAGAGCTCATCAAATCTAACCTCCATTCCCGCTTTCTCACTTTTTCTCTCATAAACCGCACACGTAACCCTAATTCATCTTATTTAACACGATTTGAATTAATTTCACCGACAATCTTCTTATTTTTTTTTGTCCATTTTCAATGATTCATTTCATAAATTAAGCTCAAGCTTAGCCATTTCAATAACCATGATCTAAATTCCTCACTGAATCATACGCATTCATTAAGGTAAGCTTCTTTCACTTTCGATCTTAATCCTTTTCCTAATTCAATTCATATTCATATTCATATTCATATTCATTCCCTCTGCATTGATCCAGTTTCAGATTTAATGTTTTATTTATATGCGTAACTGTTTTTTTTATTTTTATTTTTTAATTTTTGTGCTGTATGAATTGAATTTGATTGTATTTTATTGGGATCTGAAATTTGTGTGTGGATTAAAGTTGAGTTTTGAATTTTGGTGTGTAGGTTTTGAGATGGCATGGTTTAATGCGAAAAATGCATGGGGGAACTTCCCTGATTTGGCGGGAGCTGTGAATAAGCTTCAAGAGAGTGTCAAGAGTATTGAGAAGAATTTTGATACTGCTCTTGGTTTTGAAGAGAAAGATGGCGAATCCAGTAACAACGAACAAGGTAATTTCTATTTCAGATTCTTATTATTATTGCTTATCTCTGTAGCACGGGCACTTTTGATTGAAGGCGCCCCTGTCTGACACGACACCAACATATGTGATTACATTCAATGATGCCATTTTTTAAATTATTACTAGTGTCAATGTCGTGTCGGGCGTTGGTGTCTATTCTGTGCTTCATAGTTGCTTATCTCTGCCTTCTTAATGGATTGTTGCATCGAGTGAGAAATTTAAGTTTTGTAGATAGGAATTTTGAAATGTTGGGTTTGATGTCTGTTCTTAACGCGGGGAGAATTATCAGCTTTTACACTGATTTGAGTTGTGCCCTTTTTGTTTTCCAGCTTCAGAATCTTCAGGATCATGGCCTACTGATGGGAAGGCACTATTTAACCCTGTCTTGGCCTTTATGGGTAACAAAGGTGAGGAAGATAGTGAAGAAACATCTGAGAACGTTGAATCCTCTAAGCAAGAATCTGAACCTGAGACGTCAGTGGAAAAACCTGAGTCTTTGGATCATGTTCCTGTGGCTGAGCGAAAAGAAGTCGTTGAAACAGATAGAAGAGACAATGTGGAAGCTGAAGAAATCACTGTACAAGAGGAAAATAAAGTGCATGAGACCGAAGAAGATGGTGAGCATGTAGAGCCAGTGGATGGAACAACTGTACAGGATTTGGACCACGGAAAGGATGAACAGCAGCAGTTACCGGAGATGCCTGTTGAATTGCCCGAATCTCCCATTCAGAAGTCCGAGAATTCAGATTCCATTAGCAATTCTCAAGAGAAAGAGATTGCTGAAGTGGGAACCTTGGAAAGTCCAGTTATGACGCAGCAGCCCATGGTTTCTAATTTTGGAGATGATGTAGTTGAGGGTAGTACTAGTGAGCTTGGCGAGCCTCGTGGTACTAGTGATGTGCATGATACTACTGAAGTTGAGACAGAAGAGGAGAGTAAAGAAGAAGAGAGGGTCCACACAGAGGAGAATGTAGAGAGAATTTCTTCTGTTCAACCCGAGACATCAGACGATACCGAGAAAAGAGATGATACAGACACGTCTGTTCTACATTCCGTAGCTTCTGAAGAATCCAATAGCACCGATCAACCGTATAATGAACTCCAGTCCATTGCTACTCCAAATGAATCATCTGAGGTGGTATCTGACTTGGTTTCACATGACAATGAGACAATTGTTGAAGAAAATGAAAGGGACCATCTTGCCAATAATATTGAAACAGACATGAAAGAGCAGCATTTGGGTTCAACACAAAATATGCATGACTCGGATTCCAAACTTGAGCTGGAGAGGGTGAAGAGGGAGATGAAAATGATGGAGGCAGCATTACAAGGTGCTGCAAGACAAGCTCAGGTATTTCATAAACTCTACATAATCTTTAAAGAAATAAAACTTTTGAGTGCACATTCATTTTTGTTGCAAGTGTCCAGATGGAAAGAATATTGTTCTAAGTGGCCAGATTGGAAAAAGATGTAGGGCTCCAATCTTGTTATTTTTTTAGCATGAAAATGTTCACATGGTCTCAAGGTAGCTAGTATTAAAGTGAAGAAGTTTTGCTCTGCTGTTGAACTTTTCTTCTTGTTAAGGTTTCTAATTCACTGTCATAGACATGCTTTGCTTGCTTTGTTGTGGACTGATTGAGAAGTATACTTCACAAATTTTTTCTTTTTCGTATTAGCAATGAAAGCTTTTGTGATGCATATTTATTTTGTAACAAGTTCCCAGACAAGTCAATTTAGGGTTCATATCTTGTTACATTTTGAGCATGAAAACAAGTGGTCATATGGTCTCTTGGCACTTGGCAGGATTTATTATGATTAAGAAGTTTCTTCATGGCCTAATTATACTTTTCTTATTGGTTACGGCCTAAGGGATATTTTGCTAGGATTCTTGTACATTAAACTAAGATCATGAAGATTGCCTTGTGGTGTTAAATAGTTAAGTTTTTAATTCACTTTATTTTAATTTGTTTTCTTGCTCCATTTTACCCCTTTTCTTCATCTATGACCAACTTATATCTTCTGAATTTTTTATTAAATAAATCAACACTAATGACCATTTTGCAACTGTCCTTAAGGGGATTTGAACTCAGTCCCTTGAGATTACAAAATTCAAGCTTTTACCACTAAGCTGACATGTCATGGACTAGATAAGTTAAAGGCTCGTGCTATAAATCATTGTTGGCGAAAAATCATTTGATTTGATTTTTTTAATTAATGTATCTATATGTTCAAAAAGCTCCATGTCTTGTCTAATTATGCTCCCAGGCTCCCAACCTTTGTCTCCTATGTACAATTTTTGCAGCCATGAGAGTGTTGTATGTATTATCACAATTTTTTACTCTTGGTTCTCTTTGCAGGCTAAAGCTGATGAGATAGCAAAATTGATGAATGAGAATGAACAATTCAAAGCTTTAATTGAAGATTTAAAGGTATATTTATTTTTTCAATACAGGGTAGTTAGGATCATGTTATGCTTTAATAGTAGTTTTTTCATACACTATGCTGCTTAGTTTTTGGTGTTGGATGTGTGGTAAAACCAGATGGGATAAGATTAGAAATGACCATATTAGAGAGAGACTTGGGGTAGCACCTATAGTAGAAAAGGTGGTAGAAAACAGGCTTAGGTGATTTGGACATGTAGAAAGAAGACCTATAGATTATGTAGTACAGAGAGTAGATCAGATGGAGGATACTCAGATCACTAAGGCAGAGGAAGACCTAGAAAAACTATCAGAGAAACTATTAGGAAAGATTTGGAAATTAATGAGTTGGACCGGAAGATGGTGTATGATAGAACACTATGTTGTAATTTGATCCATTTGGCCGACCTCACTTAGTGGGAAAAGGCTCGGTTGTTGTTGTTTTTGTAAACTAATTAATTAGCATGTTCTGTTTCTCTCTTTTGTCATGTGTCCTGTGCCCCAACGTTCTTAAAAATATTTCTATTTAATTGTCGATAATTGTGGAGCAGAGAAAGTCCAATGAAGCTGAAGTTGAGTCTTTGCGAGAGGAATACCATCAGAGGGTTTCAACTCTGGAGAGAAAGGTATAATTTGTCATAAATCTTATGTTTCCTTACTCAACAAAGTTTTCAATATCAAAATGATTTATCCAAAGTTGTGTATAGCATTTTCAATCTGTATATCAAAGTTATAATTGAAATTTTTGTCATGGAAAACGATATACCGTGTCACAAATGACAGAAGTCTTGTTAGCCAAGAAAAGAGTTATGGGGATGATAGCATGTATTATAATTTCAATTCTAGAGATCACGAGCATGTTAAGCATTGTAGGCTGGTATTAGAAATTCATCTTGGATTTTGAAAATTGTGATTTATCAAAAGGATTATTGGATATTACATATATGTTTTAAGGGTATACTTTTAACTAAAACTGTTATGTGACTCTATGCATTTTGTATTCAATTGTAGGTTTATGCTCTCACCAAGGAACGGGATACACTTCGTCGAGAGCAGAATAAAAAAAGCGATGCAGCTGCTCTATTGAAGGAAAAGGATGAAATCATTACTCAAGTTATGGCAGAAGGTAACACTATCTGAAATCAAACCTAAATCTGTATTATCCTGACTTCAGTGGATACAAAACTTTTTTGTTTGATGTGTCTTGTTAGGGTTGATTATATGGATGTTTCTTTTAGACATAAGTCAACAAAGTCTTCTTTAACAAAAACTGTAACTCTAAATTGTTCTGTTGGATACTTATTTAGACAAATACTATAGCAATAACACTATCTTTGGATGCCAAGAGAAATAGAAAAGAAGGAAATATGAAGAGAGAAACAGCGAAGTGGAGTAGAAATTTTATATTGTTTGGATAAACAGAAATAGAGAAGAGAGAAATACAAAAACGTTTTTGCTTCAGTTAGGATGAATAGAAATGAGTAGAGAGAAATCGATAAAAATAGTAAAAGATAATTTTAACCTTGTAATTTAAGTTTAAATATAATTTAAGTAAAAGATAAATTTAGTTGTACTTTTTCATAAATAGAAAAAAAACACGAGATACAAATGGAAACAAAGCAACAAGTGTGAAAACAATATGTAAAATAAAAAACATGAAATGGTGTTCAAAAATAATAATTATCAAAACATTCTACAATTAATATTAATATTAATAGGAATAGGTAATCTGAATTTATTGTCTGGTTGAAATATTTTGTTCACAAAATTGGAGTGTGCAAGACATAGGATGGCGGTGACAACGTTGATATAAAATATATAGCATACTGCAGCGGAAAGCAGGTATATTTATTGAAGATTAAAAAAAAGAAAAATAAATCATTATATAGTGGCCTCAGAATAAAAAGGAGAGGGGTATTATGTAAAAAACTGACACTCTCCTCTCATTCAACACACATTCTCGCCTCTTTGGGAGAGAAGTTTTCTTCAATCTCCAAAATCCAAACATATAATCGATCGGCAATTCTTTTAATCTAGATTGTAGGACATGTCAAAATGTGCGGTTTCTGGGGGCATTCAGATGTGGATATTGCTTGGGTTTTAACAGATTACATTGAGGTGGTTCCATCAATGCCTAGTTTGACATAAACTTGGTTCTTCAATAGCTTTGGTTATTATTATCTTACGGTACATGCAAGTCATAAGTTGATTTTAAACAAAACTGAATCCAATCGATACCAACCACTACGTGCATCAAATCCAATCGATCACAGCTTGCCCCTGAACTTTGAAGCCGCACACTTTTATCTTGTCAACTTTGTGCGGCTAGCCTTTTTTTTTATGTGAACTTTTATTTGAATCTTGAATTATTACGAGGTTCATATGCACTAGCTTATGTTTTTTGTCATGTCATTTGTTTTTCCTTAAAATTGTCATATTTTTATTAATAATGTATCTTACGATTCAAAAAAAGATCCAATTCATGATTCAAAAAATAGGTCGTCCTTCTGATAACCATGTTTCATAGCACAAACAAACTAGATGCATCATGCGTACTAATTTTTTCCATTCAAGTTTTTATAGGTAAGAATTTTAAGGTTAAAAGTGTTTAATCAATTCAATTTTAGTGACTGCTACTTGTGTTTTGATAGTTGGAATTGGAAAGTGAAACCTAGCTTGATGGACACTACAGCTTGGGATCTACAGTTATAGATGAAAAAGTTGACCAAACATATTTTCAAATTAATTCTTTTAGAGGTTCACTTGGTGGAAAGGATTGAATAATGTCAACAAAAGAGAAAAGACAAAGGCTGTCAAAATTGAGAGTTTAAGAAAACTCCTATTGTGACAAAAAATAATATATAGATGACATACATTTATATAATACAATAAATGCATCCATAATTCAAAATTTCATCTCAATTATAAAGCAAAAAGTTTATATGAACAAAATCAAACTAACAAAAAGGAAAAGGAACTGAATGTGAAAAATGAGATAGAAAAAAGATAAAATAAACTCTGTTAAAAATTCCCTGGGAGTTTACCGAGTTCGCTGCAAGTCCAGCCGAGTAAACTTGGTTTCATTTCCAAGTTTGCCAAAATTCGTATTTACAGCAGAGTCAATTCGAAATTGATACCTAGACTCGTGAAATCATTTCCACAAGTTAAGTTAACTCGCAATTTTAACAACCTTGGAAAAAAGGGATAAATTAAGGATGAATGATGTCTAGTTTGTAAAGTTTGTATTATCTGTGAGTCTGTTACTGTTCACCGCTCTGCTTGGAAAATGGATAATTTCATCTGAAGGGCTTTGCTGTTAAAACAAAAACTTTCTCTATTGAAGCATATGCCAGCAGGTTACTTACTAGTGATTGATTATAGAGGCCCTTTTTTAAGATTAAATTTTCTTTCATCTCAGGTGAAGAGCTTTCTAAAAAACAGGCTACTCAAGAATCTACAATAAGGAAACTTAGGGCTCAGGTATGCAGAGTACTTATTTTATCTTCCTACAACAGTCTTAAATCCTTTTCTATCGGTAAATAATGAATCTTATATTTACCTTTTTTCACGAAAGCTAGATTAGAGATCTTGAGGAGGAGAAAAAAGGTTTGACTACTAAACTTCAGGTAACTGAATACCAAGAGCATTATTGAAAGTTATTATTTTTCTTGCTACTTTTTTGGAAGTTATTACTCTGTTGAAAAAGATTTTCTTCGTGATATAGTTTGGCTGTAAAAATCCCATTTCAATGATTGTAATTATATAAATGTCATATTACTTTTAGGTCTCGAGTGTAATTTATGATTTATTCTTGTGTGCTACTGCTGCTGTGGATTCTCTATGTCATTGGAAAGCATCAAATTCCTTTTTAAAGCAGTAGGTGTTGACACTCCTAATGTTATTTGGATTTCTAATTTAAGCTGATGTTTGGTTGATGTCATGCTATCCAGGTGGAGGAGAATAAAGTAGAAAGCATCAAGAGGGACAAGACAGCTACAGAGAAGTTGTTGCAAGAAACAATAGAAAAACATCAAAATGAACTCGCAGTACAGAAAGAGTATTACACTAGTGCTTTGGCTGCTGCCAAGGAGTCTGAAGCATTAGCAGAGGCTCGAGCAAACAATGAAGCAAGAACTGAGCTAGAGAGTCGTCTAAGAGAAGCCGAGGAACGTGAATCTATGCTAGTCCAGGCACTTGAAGAGCTGAGACAAACCTTAAGTAGAAAGGAACAGCAGGTTTTTGTTGTGTTTTCTGCCTTTTTTTCTTTTTACTAAATTGACTTTCTCAGGATTTAATTCAACTGTTTCCTTCATCCATATGCAGGCTGTCTTTAAAGAAGACATGCTCTGTAGAGACATCGAGGATCTTCAAAAACGTTACCAGGTTTGCTCCCCTGCTCTCTGCTTGTCTGTCAGTTATTTAACTTTTTGAGGATGCTGCTTTTCCTTGTTTTATTGAAGTTTTAGCAGCGGTGTTTGCGCTTTCGGTAGTTTCTAATTTAACGTGCATTTGCTAGGCAAGTGAAAGACGTTGTGAGGAACTGATTACACAAGTTCCAGAATCTACAAGGCCACTTTTAAGGCAAATTGAAGCCATGCAGGTAATAAACATATGATCGAGAATTGCTTTTCCTCTGTTTTTTGTTCTGCTGTGTGGGATCTGTGCTAAACTAGAATTCACCTGATAACAGGATTCAAATGCCAGAAGAGCTGAAGCTTGGGCTGCTGTTGAAAGAACTCTTAATTCTCGACTACAGGTTTCTAGAATAATTTACTTCTAATTTTAGAATCTTTCCTACTAGTTATTATATTATTGTATTTCTTTATCTTTTTCAATGAAATCTACAGGAAGCCGAGGCTAAAGCTGCAACTGCTGAAGAAAGAGAGAGATCTGTGAATGATCGCTTGTCTCAAACCTTGTCTCGAATTAATGTTCTTGAGGCTCAGGTTCTGCAATTTCTTGAGTGAAATCATGTCTTAAATGGCGGTTTTTGTGTATGTGTGACTAACTTCAATGAATTTCAGATTTCATGTCTTAGGGCAGAACAAACTCAATTAAGTAGGACCCTTGAAAAGGAGAGACAAAGGGCAGCTGAAAGTAGGCAGGAATATCTTGCTGCAAAGGAGGAAGCTGACACTCAAGAAGGTCGTGCTAGACAGTTTGAGGAAGAGATTAGAGACATAAGACAGAAACACAAGCAAGAGTTGCAGGAGGCATTGATACACAGGGAGCTTCTTCAGCAGGTAGAGTTTCTGCTTAGGGTTTCAAACTTGCATCGTTAAGTGACATCCATGTTATATGAAGCTCTTGGTTTCTTCTTGCATTAAATTTATCCCATCTTTCAATTCTTCCATTACTTTGGTCATTGAATGTACCAGCCAAAGACATTTATTTGGTTTCTTGCTGATGAATTTTTCTGAAAAATGTAACAAAAGAAAGCCAACTTGCTTTTTTAGGCATTTCAAAACATATGTGGATGCTTGGGATATAACAAATAATAGCAACATGATGTAGAACATTTGAGAAAGCTATGGAGCTGAAATCATATATTAAAATAAAAACAAAAAATTGATGGGATATGGTATTGTTGGTAATAATGTTGAATTCTATCCATCTTATTAGAAAACCTTTGTGATTTTTATTGTCATTTTTTCCAGGAAATAGAAAAAGAAAAGGCTGCTCGATCAGATCTGGAAAGGACTGTTCGCGCTCATTCTGCGCCGTCATCAGATCAAACTTCCACAACAAAGCATAATTCTGCTTTTGAGAATGGTGTGATGCTCTGCTTCTCTTTACATCGCTCGGTTCAGTTGTCTTGTCTGTCTATTTTCTATAATATACTTTATGATGTAGGGAATCTGGCCCGAAAACTCTCTAGTGCAAGCTCTCTTGGAAGCATGGAAGAAAGCTATTTTCTTCAAGCATCACTGGATTCATCTGACAGTTTTTCTGAACGGAGAAATCCAGGAGAACTAAGCATGAGTCCTTACTATATGAAGAGCATGACACCCAGTTCTTTTGAGGCTGCCCTTCGTCAGAAGGAGGGTGAACTTGCTTCATATATGTCACGTCTGGTATGATTGGTTGCCTTCATTCTCTAGTTTAATATTTGGCATCATGCTGATAGAAACTGGTACCAATAGCCTAAGTTACTGAATAGCGACTGTTAATTATTGACTAATCTCTAGAGTAAGGTTCTCAATCAGAGATAGAACTTACACTTGGACACAAACATAATTGAAATGTTGCACAGAACACACATATGAAGATACAATTCCTACCAAGGATTTGAGAGACTGGGATCTCTCCCTTTCCAGATAGCCACTCTAATATATCCTGGATAACCAACAATGACAGGCTGTTTCCTTTTTATTCACACACCACACATAGCTAACTTAATAACTGCTAATTATAAAATAAATAACTGTCTACTGCACACATTAATTTCTTCCTCTCCTCTTATTAACATTCTTTGTTAGAGGCCCAACACATACCATCCAGTTCATAGCTCTATTGTTTCTTGTCATTGACAACTTCTCATAATGTTTAAGTAATGAAATTTATATTAAGCTATTAGATCATATGATGTCGATGTCGATGTTGATGTTGATGTTAATTTTATTTTTATTTTTAGAATACAATGATGACATTTTTTTAATTATAAAAATTTCAGGCATCACTGGAATCTATTCGTGATTCTCTTGCTGAAGAGTTGGTCAAATTGACAGCACAGGTAAGTTCAGCATCCTGTATATTACCATAGAAAGAGAGAAAGGAGACGCAAGAATACTATAATGGGATAGACTATAATGTGTAGTGACCCTCATATTTATATTACTAGTTAGTTACTAGGTTAAGAGAGTGATACAAAAGAAAGACATGTGGATCAAGCCCATATACTCATGACTAAACCCTAGCAACTTATTTTAATAACTCTTTAACAATTATCCTCTGGTCCATTTCCTTGTTGACCACGATTTGCATATCCACACTGCAGTGTGAAAAGCTGCGTGGAGAGGTTGCTGTGCTGCCTGGCTTAAAATCAGAGCTAGAAGCACTGAGGAGAAGGCACTCTGCTGCTTTGGAGTTGATGGGTGAACGTGATGAAGAGGTAATTTTTATACCTAATTTTGCTTTCTAAAAGCGATATTTTAGGGGGTGTTTGTGTTGTGTAAGTGTTTGATATTTCTAGGAATTTTTTAAAATTTATTTAGTTTGAAATTTAAAATATTAAAAATAGAACAAGTAAACAGAGGGAAGTGAATAGTTATTGTTAGTTGTGTTTTATTTCCATAAATATAAAACAATACCTGTGAATGATTTTATAATTAGTACCAAACATGGAAATGTTTTATTCCCAATCCACTTTTCCAAAATATTTATGGTAACCAGACCTTGAAGGAAACTCACCCTGAAAGATAATTTTTGTTCAGATACAAGTTTGGACCGTTCCTGTTGTTCCTGTAAATTCTTTTATAAGGAAAGTCATTGCACTTCTAGAAATTTAAGAAGGAACTCACTCTTGTTCACCTTATAAATTTTCTCGTGGTTGAAATATTCAAGAGCCCAGACATCGCACAACTGGATTCCTATCCTCCTTCCATACAATCTGATAAATCAAAATAAAATAAAAGCACTAGACACACTAGGCCCCAAATACAGAGAGGGACAAAGGAGAAAAGATAACAATTTTTGGGTTAAACTAGTTAGTTATGCAAGCCTCTGACTCTAAAATACTGTCATTATTCTATCCGATTTCCTTTCACATAATTATAAATAGATAAGTTATCTACTTTCCATCTGAACAAAATTGAATGTGTTTAGCTGGAGGAACTTCGTGCGGATATTGTTGATTTAAAGGAAATGTACAGAGAACAAGTCAACTTACTTGTGAATAAGGTACTTTAAGCAAGACCTTTTGCTACTTAGAAACCCTAGTTATCTTTTTATATTATTTTCTTTTATCTAACCATGCCATATATTTTTTTACAGATCCAGATAATGAGTTCATCAACCTAATTTAGCCGAAGAAGGGGCTTGGGGAACGGAAAGGCTAGTAGCGTCTAGCAACCATTTTGCGATGGCCATGTTTTTGAGCTGTGTACAATGTCAATTGGCACAGTAACAGTACATTGGAGATTAGTGCCTTTAGACTCTGAAGAATGACTCCTTTCAGGTCTTCAAGAAGGATTTATACTTTGTCTGAGCAACATATATTGATATTGATGATCTCCCTTGCTAAATATGATTTGTATTATGAGTTATGACTTGGGGAATGTTGTATAGTCTGTGAGAATCTTCTGAGATATAGGGATTCTTTTCGAGTGTGTGATGATACAAATAAACAAAATATATATTCCTTTACCTGTGAGTAGTGACCATGTTGCTTTTTCTGGGTCCCCCTTTTCCATGCAAATCAGTTGGTGTATTATATAATCACAATTAGCGTGTGTTTGGTTATGCGGTGGATAAAATTGATTTTGTAGAATTGATTTTGATTAAAAGTGAGTTCAGTGAAAAATGATTTATGTTTGGACACCTTTACCATAGAAGTGATTTACATGAAAAATGTTGTTTGGTTATTTTGTATCAAAATTGATTTTGGTTGTGTAAATGACCAAAATGGTTTTTTTTATGTGTGCATTTAAAATATATTTCGTTTAACTTTTCTACAAATTTCATTTCCAATTTTAGTTTTTTTTTTGGTAAAAGTTTCCAATTTTCGTTAGTTATTTAATTTTATGTTACTTTATTAATTTTAATACAATTTTAATAACAAAACCTTTCTACCAAAATTAGATTATTAATAAAACTGTCAGCAAATAAATTTAATTTTATGTTACTTTATTAATTTTAATACAATTTAATAACAAAACCTTTCTACCAAAAATAGATTATTAATAAAACTATCGGCAACTAGAGATTCATATTTATGGGCTCCAAAAATTATACAGGACTATTAAGAAAGGTTTTTTTTTTATGGGCTTAGCAAGAAACAAAAATATTTCACAACAAAAAACACTGTTTACAACAGTGTCTTCTTCTTGAGTTTTCTGCAACACCAAAAAAATGAAAGACTTCACAAGAACAATAAAAAAACGCAGTAATAATCAACAGTGAGATATAGTAACAGATTTCTTAAGTAGGTGAATGGATCTGTCAAATATTAAAAGGTATGTGAAAGGAAGTGACAAGATTCAAGGGTAAAAGAGACAAATGGTGTTGTATACTTTCAGGTTGGATAAACACGATTTCAAGAAGCTAGGGAGAACAGCTTCTCTAAGAATCAATTTTGAAAATGAAAACGTACGACGTCGGTAAAGTGTTGGAGGAAAACCAAACACAGTGAAATCACGTTTCATGAATAGGACGTGCGTTTAAGTGTTTTCACCGGGCAACCAAACACTTATTTTGATTTGAATACAGTACATTATTACGATTTTATGACTTAACAAAATAAAATAAATTTTTAAAAATAAATATTTTTTTAGGGATAAAATAAATCTTCTTATTGGCTGTAGATTTGTATCTGAATTTTATAAAAATTGTTTGAGTAAATTCCACTTTTCTCTCCTAACAGATGTTTAAAGTACATTACCATTTCCTCTTATGTCAAAATATATGATACCCTCCCTTTTTTGCAAAACATATTACAAAAAATTACACTCATTTCCCGAGAGAAACTTGAATGTAGACAAGAATGAAGACAAAACTCTAGTATAGGCTAAGGTAGTAGCCCAAGTCTTTTCAACAACTCAATCAAATATTAATGAAAGGGACAACACTGCGATAAACTAAACATCAAGGGAATACATGTTGCAACAGTCCAATTTGATTTGCTTATATAAGAAGCTCTCCAACTCTCAGCAAAGTACAACAATTGACATATTTACGAGCGCAAGAGAAAAAACTACAATTGAAAATTGAAATACTAAGCAACATTGAAATCTGTTTTAGAGAGGAACAACACTTACTAAGTGACAAATAAAGTCACAAGTGCTATTCATTTCATACACTGTCCATCAAGATTATACACTTGTATTGAGCTAGAAACGGTATCATTCTCTCTGTGAAAGTAAACTTTGTACTGCATCAAACACTTGTATCTTATCATTATTGTAACTCTTCAAAGTGCTAAGTTGTAGAGAAATATAAGGTATTGTAAGGTAGATAAGATATATATTAGTGCTTGTAATTGATTCACATTATAGTGGATTAAGTCCTCAACGGCACTGAGGCGAAATCTCTCTGTGAAGAGAGGATTGGATGTAGTTGTCGAGTTTGGAGTGAACCACAATAAATTCATTGTGTCTTTATCCCTAATCTTATCCCTCTTAACTCAAAGCGTATCTTAACCAACTTAATTTTATAAAAGAAATGGGAAAACTTTTTCTTTTTTAAAACCCATCACAATTCACAATACAAATCTCCATTTCTTGTGATTTTCTCTCCTTCAGTTGGCATCAAACGAGGAATTGGTGAATTAGTCTAAATTTCCAGTTTTCATTAGGTGACATGAAAAGATGTAGAGGAATTGGCGTTTAAGATCGGACGACAATAACTTAGTGGGAATGGATTAGAAAACAAGGGAAGAGACTGCTTGTTCAAACCAGTAAATGAGAGGGAATTGAACAAATCAATAAGTACTCCTCACAATACAATGTTAGAGCCAAGATGATACAGAAACAATGACCTTAAATATTACGATGGTGACAAAAATATGAGAGCAATTCATTTTTACATCACATCATTTGAAATTACAAATATGCTATTGTTTTTTCATATCACATTCATTAAAATTAGACAAATTGTCTGCTCAAGTATGTTATGATGATAACAAAAAAAATATAAGAGAATGATTTATATTCTATGGTTTGTGGGCCTAACACAACTCCGGCTTGTGAGGTGAGGATTGCCCTCACTTATAAACACATTGTCAGGCCATGTCCTATCCGATGTGGGACTCTTAACACACCCCCTCACGACCAACACTATTGGGCTTGGTTCGTAGACATAAATGGTGGGTGACCCGATAGTGGAAACCTGATAGTAGGTGGCCCAATGAATCTTGGAGAGGCTCTGATACCATCTTAGAAATCGTGGTTGGGCCTACACAACCCCACAAAACTGACTTGTGAGGTGAGGATTGCCCCCACTTATAAACACATCGGATAGGACATGGCCTGACAATGTGTTTATAAGTGGGGGCAATCCTCATCTCACAAGCCGGTTTTGTGGGGTTGTGTTAGGCCCAACCACGATTTCTAAGAGTTAGTAATAATGGTAGTATCAATATCATTTTACAATTGTCTCATGTGCAATTCGAATTATGTTCCTTGAGCTTACAAATTCAAGTTCTTACCACTGACACCTCTAACATAGATCACTGGTCATCTGAAGCAATTTACTTGAAAAATATGATATGATGCTTCCATTCCGTTGATCTACATAATTCACGTTATATCTCTGTTTCCTTTTATTGTTTATGGGGTAGATCTATGTTAGGAGTGAAGAATCAGGTGGCATGCATTGATTAAATGATGATCATATGTCAATATGAAGTGATTAAATGTTTTTTTTTTTTACTTGAGATATGAACATGAAATGACTCCTTGGGAAAATATTTAATTTAAGAGCACTTGGGTATAGAAATGAATGAAGTTTTGTTAATGCAATTGAGTATGTATAAATCACCTTTTATTATAAATGATATTTGAAAATGTATACATGCTATTTATTTTATTTTAACTAACCTGTCTGCTCCGCTTCTTTTTTATTGCTCTTACCTTTGTATGTAATTTGGTTCGTGAGTTTTATAAATTTGCCAATTTATACTCTTCTCTCATGTGTAATAGTATAGATACTTCTAACTTAAGTCACATTTTTTCAATCAACACTTGTGTTCTTATCCTTTATTTTGCTCTATGGCTTTACAAAGGCCTTTGGATTAGCATGAATACAATCATCGGAAATAAATTAGATTCTTCATGTCGAACTACTAGGATAAATTAGTTTATTCATGGTCACTATTTTTCCTTCTAGCCCTTAATCAAAAGAGAAAGCACGCAATGACTATGACAATTGACTCCTCTTTTGTGGAGGAGCCACTAGAAAGTTTGAAGATAAATCTCACAAGGTGAGTTGGTTGCGTTTTCGACAAATAAAAGAAGTACCTCGTTTTGGTTATAATCTACGGAGTGTTTCAACCAAGTGAGAAGAGGAGGACCACGTATACAACACCACCAATAACAATCAAGCATTTCATTAAGTAGAGCCGTGTCTAACAATCATTATTAATTCTAAGTTAGATTAGAGAGATAAGTGTGAAAATGGTGTCGTAAAGAATAAATATAAGGAAAAAAATAGTAAGAAAATTTTGATGGTGTCACGTATGCAATTGACAAGCTTTATTGCAAAAGTCCTTTTTATTCTCAGTTGCAAGATTCTCATATGATAAAGCTTGTCAATTTTTTATTTGCTGATTAAAAAAGAAAATTTGACAAGCTTTATCATATGAGAATCTTGCAACTGAGAATAAGAGGGACTTTTGCGAGAGAGTAAAAAAAAGAAAAGAGGTGATGTGAAAATTAGAACATTGAGGGACATTGTTTTATAAAATAAATCAGATTTGTTTAAATCGGTTGGTATAAAATCAAGCTTAAGCATAATACATTTGTAGTCATTTATACAAACAATCATCTTAAAAGGTGGTAAAATATTATATATTTTACATAATAATTGGCCAGTGCGTACAAGGTTTACAAGTCGTTTATTTAAGTAACCGGTTTATAATGTTTCGTAACATCATTTTAATTGCAAAAATGTATTTTATTTTTATTTTTTATGTTTTAAGTTCGAACTCCGACTCCTGCATATATTATGTAGTGTTCTTATCAATTGAATTAAAATCACGACACCTACTTTTATTGAGAGGGACAATAATATATTTGATGCTTGAAAATAGCAAGTTCCTCGTTAAAGGATTCTTCCACATGACTCATTGAATTAGTAGTTAATTTTTCCAATTTCTAAATAAAAAACAACTACGCGTTAACTATAATAATAAATCTTAAAAAAAAAACAATAATAATAAAGGGCATAATAAAGACTTATATTATAATTCCTTTTAAAAAAACTTACTATAATTATAAATGAAAATCCTTAAAGAAAAAAAGGGAAATGCTAACCGGTGCCCCCGGGGCACTGGTTAAGGATACTAAGAAGGAAAATTATACAGTAACTATTGCATTGAAAACTGTGTAATTAATCCATAAATAAGTCAACAAAGTTTCCTTTATGGTAATAAATTCCTTTTTTTGTATGCTTAACCAGTGCCCCAGGGCACCGGTTAGCATGACCCTAAAAAAAATAGTTATAAATAAAAACTTTTTGTTTTTTGTTGGTACAAAGTAATAATAACTACGCGTTAACCAGGTGTAGTTAAATATCTGTGCAATTATAATAAACATACTAAATTGGAACCTTTGAGCCTATTATGCATGCTAACTCGTGTTAACGATTGGAAAAATATAGAATCTTATTGATTTCATTGATTTTTCTGAAGTGTCGTTCAGCAACAAGTAATTTATAAATTACCAATTTTGATTCTCGATAATTGATGTACTAATTAAGGGTGTTTGCTAATTGCCATATGGTATCTATCGGTTTCGAAGCAAAACTACATATGATTGTGAGGGTTGAGTAACTAAGGATAAACAGTAATCACCTAATCAATAACATTTATCATTTTAAAAAAATTGATCTAAAGATAATGACTCATGTAAACAAATAAGATCTTTTCCAATTTGATGTTGTTTAATGCAAAATATAATATAATACTAAAAAAATAAAAATTAACATCAAATTAATAGATTATATTTGAAAAATATAAAATATATTAAATTAAACTAAATGAATATTATTTTAAAATATTAAAAACCAACAAATAATATATTAATTCAATATATCATACTTATATAGAAAATAAACTATAAAAATATATGTAGTCAAAAATTAAAATATATGTATGTGATTTAGTTCATTTTGAAAAATAATATTCAAATTCTATCTCATTCGATTTTCACATAAAGACATTTAAACACATATAATCCAAATTATTATATTTGTGCAATTTTTCATTATTTGTTTTAGATCGATTTACGATTTTAATTTGAATCAGTTTAGACATGGACAACCACTCCTATCTGACTTTTTGAGGAGGTGTTTTCTTTTTGTTTTCTTTGTGTTTTACCTTAGGGTTTTTGAGGTGGTTGTTGTTTGGTGTTTTTTGACTTCTTTTCTTCGAGTACCTCTGGTACTCCGAACCTAGCATCCGATTAGCCCTTTCGTGTACTGTTTTGTATCTTTGTCTTTGTACTATTTGGGATTTGCTCCCTCCTTTTTCTATTTATATATTATTACTTTGCCATTAAAAAAAAAAAGTTTAGACATGTACACTTGTAATTTTAATAACACTTCACTCATCCGCTATGGACTAGTAATAACTAACCAAGTTAATTAGAAATTATTAAAATCATTCATAAGGAACTTTGTTTTGGGACAAATTTTATAAGAAACTTTTGTTTAGGCAATTTAAGATAATGCACAACCGGTGCTAATTGCAATGTTTGGTTGTTCCAATTTCAAAGGAAAAGATATATAATAAAGAAAAAGTACAAAATGTTGAGGGGAAATAAACCTAACTCAACAACCACAAAATTAACCCTAAGAGGGTATTACCAATGAAATTGGAGGCCTAACTCATCCTTAAAAACCGGTTCATAAGGTGAGGATTGCCTCCTCTATATAAACTCTTATCAAGAGTTTTATCTATTCGATGTGGGATATGAGTTTTTCCCAATACACCCCCGTCACGCCCAACACTCTTTGGGCTTTGGTGCATGAATCGACCGTCACGCCTATTGGGAAAAACCCATGTCCCACATCGGATAGAAACATTTCTTTGAATTCAAAAATTTATCAATGCAAATAATATTGTGAAAAAAAATTTCATTCTCCACAAGCTTTAGGAGGACACACAAAGGCTCATAAGCATGAGCGTCAAGCTGAGAGGATTTTTTCTTCTACTGATGAATTGAAGATTAAGTGTCATACAAAGAGAGATTTATCTTCTATAAATGTTTCTATGAAGTCAAACTCAGTAGTAAACAAGTCAGCTCGGGTTGCCACATCCGTTGATCATTGTACCATCAAGAAACAAGCACGTCATTCTGAAATTTTTGAACTTGATTTGTCTCTTAGGCTATGAAGTTTGTTGTTTATGTTTTATCTATAAATGTACTCTAGTTTATTATAATAAGAATTTACTTTAGTTATTGGAACTATAATTTCATATATAAGGTATTGATTTAGGTTTTTTTTCGCTGTCAAATTATTAAATATATTGTGAAAAACATTACCTAGTTGAAATCTTGTTTGCTTCTATCGCTTATTTTATTTCTTTTTCCATTATAGATCCTACATTCATTTGTTAACAAGTAGCCAAGTACGAGAGTACTTCCTGGTCCTGGACCAAGAAAAATGCCAACTACTACAAAGGATTAAGGTTCTATACTATATTGTGTTGTTATGCCTGTTGGTGTATATATACGCACACGTTTTCATATATAGTGCATATGCTTTGATTCTTTAACAATACTAATAAATTGAAACTTCGGAGCAACAAAAAGATATACTCCTTTGTTTGTTAAAAGTAAATAACAAAGCTTGCTGCTCAATATATAGACAGTTAAGTCAACAAATTTTGAATTTAGTATAAGGGTATCCACGATTTTGTTAATTTCTCTTCTATGTTTGGTATCACGACGAGGTTACCCAATTTACTGTGAGATGCCTTGATATTACGGAAACTATAAAGTGCAGTTTTTGTAAAATTTAGTTGGTTCACTATAATTTTGACAATTCCAAGAGAATGTTTTTATTTTGGGTTGTTTAACTTAGGACACATGTTATGTTAGCATGACCATAATATTATCTGTCTTTATGTTAGCTAACCATGCTCTATTAGACGGTTATTTAACCTAAAAACCTAGACGACCACGATGATAGTTCATCTTTCATTGCTTACAAGTTTTTTTTTGGTCAAGTAGCCCAGTGGCTAGAGAAATTCACCTTAAAGGTGAATAAGTGGAGTGTCTAGGGTTCGAACCCCGGCCCCTGCATATAATATGCATTATCCCTTACCAAGTGAGTTAAGCTTATGAGACTGCTTACGAGTTTTAATTCAATCATTATCTATAAATTTTTAAAATTCTAAAAGTATACAATTCTTTATCTATCATTTATACGAATATGTTATTTGTATCCGTAGGGACAATTTCTTATACGAATATGTCTCGTAATCACAAATCAATTGATAGTTGTAGAGGCAATAATATATAAGAGTCTGAATTTGAATCCCAGATTTCCCACTTCTCCATGATTAAATGTGTTAGATTCAACAAAAAATATGGTATTCGTATCTATTATTGTTATTACTTCCTGTATTCAAATCATTCAGCAAATTTGCAGGTTCGGTCCAATGTCTTATAAAATGCATAAATTAATAAACAAGTCACTTAGTCTTACCTTTGATGAGGTTGTTATGATAAAGAGTAATGTCTTGACAAAAAAAAGAGTAAATCATATCCAGTAAACAAAGCTTACAACTATGCAACTCAACATTCCAACATTCCAATAACTTAAAAGGTCCGTTGACTTTAAATTTCAATGGAAATATAGCCACAAAAACTAGTATTCGCATTCATATTATGCCTTTGACCTTTATTGTTAGAGGTATTCTGCTGGCCCTTGAAAGATGGGAAATAATGCTTGATCTCTATACTTTTTTTTTTCTTTTCAACTTGATCTCTATGTATGTATTATATTTTTTGCATTAACATTCTGATTCTGAGAGAAAGATGACCCTAATAATTTGGAATTCGACCATAAGATAAGTGTAATATAAATAAAATTTGTATCGAACTCGAGATCAACTTGATCTCTATACTCAATTCAAAGGAAACTTAAACGTCCTTTTAATATTGGGAGGTGAATTATGTCATTGAACACCATGGTTACCTTGTGGGAAAGGTCAAATTATGTTTTTGATCTTTTAAATTTCATTTTTGTCTCTTAAGTATTTTTCGTTCTATTTTTGCCCCTTAAGTTTCATTTTAAGTTTTTCACATTTTACTAAGGTCTTTTAAGTTACAAACATAAAACACTTCAATCTCAAATTATAAACATTAAACATTTTAGTCCCTTAAATTAGAAACACTAGATACATTGATCATCTTTCGGTGTTAATAATGTAAGCGATCAAAATATTTAAAATTTATAACTTGAAGAGACCAAAATGGGAGGAAAAATATACTGAACCAAGTGTCTAACAATTGTTGCTTAAAACGAAGAAATGTTAAGGAATCAAAGTAAAACCTAAAAATAATTTAAGAATCAATAGTATAGCGACAACCTTTAATGAGGTGATTGCTTGTGACCACATGTTAGATTTTAACTTAATTAGTATGAACATTAGATAATATATGCATAGATTATATAGTTTTAATCTTATACATTCTATTTATTCACTAGGTTATTTGATAAAAAAATATTTTTTTCAATCATATTAGTTTTTTCATAACAATCACCAAAAATGAATAACATGATAAAATTTCAACTCCAAAGGTATTTTGGAAATATCAAACCATATTTTCTAACTCTACAATTTTGAGCACAAAAATCAAATAAAGTATGTAGTACTAAAATGACAGGATTACATGTTCCTAATTTAGGTGTCAACAACTTCGGCTATTAGCCGGGTTAAATTTCCATGTCTTATTTGTATCCAAATTGTATCCACGACATTAATTCAATGTTTTAATTCTAGTTGTCCACCTTCATGCATGTCACAGCTTGCTATACAGGATAAGACTGCTTAATACGTTGAGATTAAATAAAATTTAATAATTTTTTTTCATTCTTTTGACTTTTTTTTTTAAATTATATAACATGGAGTATTCCTTTTTATCAATAGGATGGATGAGGAAGGGTACATGAAGCTACTTGTCATTGACAAAGTCTAAACTTTATATAAAAAAATTAAAAGTTAATTATTTTATTGGTTTCTAAATTATTTGAGTATTTTTTATATATGTTCCTGAATTAAAAAAAAAACTTTGTAATTGAAACATTGAGTTTGTCAAGAATATTTAATTAGATTCTTGAACTTTTTTTATTAGAGTCCCTGATATTTTGAATAGTTTATAATGAGGTCCCTCTTAAACAATTAAATGATTTTTACTAGGTCAGTGTAATTTTAAATATTTGTATTTGGGTTCCTAAATTTAGGAACCTAATTGCAAACTATTTAAACGTTTAGGGACCAGTTAAAAACTTTTTAGTTTAAAGATTAATTACAAATTATTAAAAAATTAACTTTTTTTTAGTCGGATCCTATACATTTATTGAACCAAAATTAATTATGGTCCAATGACTTTCAAATTCCAACATTAGAATTCCAACATGCAATATATATATGATCATTAACTTACTTGAACAACAAGCTCATTCTGCTCTGTGTAGTTTTTGTGTTCTATCATTGTTAGAACAATTTCTAGAAAAAGAAAAGGGAGATGCAGACCACTGAAGAGCAGAAGACTCAACAGCAGGAACCAGCTGTTGGCTCAAGGTATGAAGCTAATACAATTCAGCAAGTAGGGAGTCCATGGAGTACTGGATTATTTGACTGTCATGAAAACCAAACAAATGGTAATATCTACTCAACTTTAATTCCATTGAACTAGTTTATTTATATAGCTAGCTTATTTATCTGGTTCAACTTTTGTTAAAAATTGTAAAGAAAAAACTTGATGAAACTTGGTAATATCTAACTTTGTTGAAGTTCTTAAGTAATTCTTGAGCACATGGACCGTCACAAATAAATGTAGCACCGACACTTCAGATTGAAAGTGTATCCGACACATGTCATATGTGTCTGACACCAACAAGACGTCAACACGTATAAATACATTTAATTATTTCATTTTCTCAAATTATTATCGGCGTCGACGTGTCAATATCATGGTGTTCATGTCATGTCTATATCGGCACTTCATAGCACATGACTAGCCTCGGAAATCTTTCTATATTTCAATTTCTTTGTTTTTATCCTTGCTATGAACTATGAATATTGTTTAAATTCTTTAGATATGAAAACAGCAAATTTTTGCTTGCCAAACACATTTTTATTTCATTGTTAAACTTGTAATATGCAGGATAGCTTATCTGACTATGTATATACCTTGTTTTATTTGGCTTGCAGCTACTATGACAGCATTTTTGCCTTGTGTAACATTTGGACAGATAGCAGAAGTATTGGATGGTGGAGAACTTAGTAAGTACCTCTAACCCCCAACTCACCATGTATTTGATTAAATAAAAATGAAAATGCTCTAATTAATTTTTAATTGTAATAATGTAAGGTTGTCATCTTGGAAGCTTCATTTACCTGCTAATGATGCCTGCTTTGTGTACTCAATGGATTATGGGGTCAAAGTACAGAACAAAGCTAAGGAAGAAGTATGATTTGGTGGAAGCTCCACATACTGATGTGATTTCTCACATCTTTTGTCCTTGTTGTTCCCTATGTCAAGAATTCAGAGAGCTCAAAATTAGAGAACTTGACCCTGCTCTTGGTATTCAATTCACCTCCACTTTATATTTATTTACTTTTATCACTTTTACATTTTCTTCTTATAAATTAAGATGCTCATTTATAAAGTGACTCAAAGTTGACAACTATAACAAAAAAATTGAGTGCAGGGTGGAATGGTATTCTTGCACTACAGCATTCAAAACAGCAAAGTGATCCAACATTGAACAATCCTCCCTCAACCCAATTCATGTCTAAGTGATCATAGCTATTTCATCAGTTCTTTCAAAATCAGTGAAAATTCTATTTCTTTTGATTGGTTTTTGTGTTTGTGTTTGATGCTTGTAACTGAATTATAAGAAAATAAAGCTATAAGTTGGCAATTTCACAGTTTCCTGTCTCAAAGATATAAAGACTAGTAAATTGCAAGATGCAACCATAGTGCTCAAATATTTTTTATTCATGGATGGAACCGTTATACCTTGAATGGAAGAACCAAGAAAAGTAAAAAAAAATAATACCAAGTACCAACCAAATTGAGTTCTTCTCTCATTTTGGTAGCAAACAGTTTTAAATTTAATTAATTACATAGTGACCAGACTAGCATGACATGACTATTATTAAGTGAACAATTTGTTGAGGATTGGATTCTTCACCTAAGAGGCCTCTTTTTCATGATGAACGCGATTCGCTCTTATAGTTAACCGTTCCTCCTTCTCTGATGCAGCTTTAACATCACTTGGTCCATAAATCCAACTACAAATCAAATAGTACATTATATTAAGAATACTCATTATGGTAAGAAGCCAATAATACTTATCATAACGACCCTTGTTAACATTATCCGAGACCCAACTCTCTTTTCCCCCTCTTGAAGTAATGTCATCAACAATGCTGACTATAAGAGAAGCAAGTAAGTTTCCAAAAGCAGATCCTAAGGTGAACAGCGACGCTGCAATGCTTGACATGCTGCTCGGAAACTGAGAGTAATAGAATTCTGATTGACCTATTGCAATAAATGCTTCTGACATTCCACACAGAATATTATGTGGAATAAGCCACATTGCAGACATGTTTATAACTGCTTTTGGATTATCAATATATCCTTCTTGAATTGCTTTTTTTCTCCTTATAGTTTCCACAATTGCTGAAACTAGCAAGTCTAGAATGGAGAAAAAAATTCCAATTCCTATTCTTTTTTTGGCACTGATAGTAACTTGTTTTCCTCTTATCTTCGACGCGAGAGGAAGGAAGATACGGTCGTAAACGCCTGCAGTTATGAACACTGCCAACATTATGAAGACGCCGAACGATCCTGCTGGAATTTCGAAGTTTGAAGTGATGTGTCTGTCCATGGTTTGGGCTTGTAGCAAATGATATGAGGATTGGCTACTGCTAACTGACACCATGATACTTGAAGACCAAATGGGAATGATTTTGATGATGGCTTTTAGCTCTTCAACTTGATCTATTGTACATAGATTCCATCTCTTTGAGGCTGATCCATCAGAGGCTATATCTTTTTCTCTGTCTTTGATGATGCAGGCTTTATTCAGAAACCTAAAACTCAAAAGTATCACCTCAAGTTAATTATTATTGTTTCTATCATACTTAATTAAAATTGAGTGAATCGCCAAAATCTTCCTGAAATTGTAGGGCATCTCAACCAAGTGTCAACATAGTCCATGAAATTATTGACACTCCTAAACAGTCGTCCGTGAAATTGAAAATCTTGAACCACATTAGCTCTATGAATCGGTCAAATTAGTCCTTAAAATGATCCGACAAGACTAATGTGATTGAGTATTTTCAATTTCAGGAATCATTTGGACGCCTGCAATTTTAGGGACTAAATTGGCGATTCAGTCGATTTAGACAATCATATTAGGTAAAAAAGAATATTGCATTCAAGTTCAACCTTAATCTATCAGTTGGAGCAACAAGGGCTGAGTCGTTGTTTTGGTGATAAATTCCAACTGAATCCTTAGGTGGAAGTGAGAGATTTCTGTTCTTGTAGGAAACAACTATTACTTGAGCAAATCCACTGAGCATGCTGCTATGTGGTTTGTTCTTGACATAACGCGACGAAACAAGGAAGAACAACAAAGTTGACAAGAACATAAAGGCAGCTGGAACACCAAAACCTAGTTTCCAACCAAGATGATCTTGGATATAGATTATTGCTGTCATGGAAAAAACTACAGCGATAGCTTGAGAAGCTATGTACCAACTTATGAAGCTTTCCAACACCCTTTGATTGTTAGGATCAGTTTTTTTGTTGAGTTGATCAGCACCAAATGATAAGGAACATGAGATTCCACCTCCTCCAATGGATATGAGAGCAAAACAAGAGAATAGTATAGCTATTTGAGATGCTGTTGAAGATTGGCAGTTTTCTGTTGAGTGATGGTTGCAAGAAGGTGGCCTTGCCTGTGGAATCATGGCTGTTAACCACATCACTGCCATTCCCTGCAACGAAAGTTTATCTTATATTCTACGCGTATTCTTATTTATCAAATCGAGATTCAAGTCATGAATGCGAAGACTTATTTTTTGAATTGTGAATCGAATCTTATTATAGATCATAGGATAGATGATTAGTAAAAAAATTACATTTTAAATCACAATGACAAAGTAAAAATAACTAGCTAGGCAAAGTTGCACAAATATGAACACTATAATAGCAAATAAATTGCTTCCAAGCTCGTTGATCAACCTCTTTAGTATAAAATCAAGTTTAATCCTTTATTTATTTATTTTTGGTACATAATAAGTTTAATCCTATAAAGTGTTTTATATAAAACATTTTTTTTCCAATAAATTATCTTAAGCAAACGTACTCGATCTTACCTTGCAAAAACACTTGATAATATTCTCGAGATCAAACTTTAAAGTGATCATTACATTTTTTTTTTGTTTTGTTTGAGGGGACCATTACATAGATTTTACCAAATGTAATTTTCCAAATTTATGTTTTGGAAGTATTCCAACATATTATTATACACATCACTCTCAAGTGTGCTAGTTTTCAATACAAAATAATAGCAAGTGGAGTACTTTCTTACAAAAAAAAAGTGGAGTAAAAAATATTAATCAATATATTTGAGAGAAAAATCTAAGTTCCACATAGAAAATATAGGTAAGATAGATCTCTTGATAAAAATTTATAATAAGTGACACATTTCACCTTACAAACCGGTTGAGGGTGTATTAAAAAATATAGGTAAATAAGTCTCATGATAAGAACCGGTTAGACCCGATTTATAAATCTAAGATAATACAGGATTTTGTTCAAATTTAAATAAATAGGAATTCATCAAAATAAATAAATAAGAGAAATAAGAGTATAATGGAACAAGACCATTAATTGGAAATTAAGGAGAAAGGATGTTACCAGAAAACTGAGAATTGAACCTAAACCAATAGCAAGAAAGCGACCCATATAAGAATCAGCAACAAAAGCAGCCACAGAAGGACTGAAATTAGTAGCTGCTAACCATAAGAACATAATTTTTGTTGCTTTCACTACTCTTATCCTGTAATCCTCAGTCAAATACAATATCATGTTTGGTATAAGCCCAACACTAGCCAGCTTAGCTAGTGCCTCATTTGCTGCAATAATATAAAAAGCTAGTTAGGAAAATAAGCTAGTTTTTTTTCTACTCAAAACACATACTTATTTTTTTTTGTTTGTTTATTGAGAACAAATTAAATACCTACCATACTAGCCATATTTGTCAGTGGAGGTTAGTCAGCAACAAAATCCGTTGATATTTTGTACTAAGTTATAAAAAATATTTAGTGAATACTTCGTACATATAATATGATCGTTATGAAAATTGTGTACCTATGATGAAAGGCATGGTAATGAAGCCACCCTTGCGTCTTTTTTGGTCATGAATCAGTTCATCATGAACTGGATCTGCTCCTTCCAACAACTCCTTCTCCATGCTTTGGTCTCAGCTTAATTAGCAGAAAGAAAACCTACAGAGAAGGATTTAAATATCAGAGAAAGTAGTGAAGTTCAAAATTTTCATGCACGTGTCAACCGTCCTATTCTTCTGGAGAGAGACATTATTATACCTTAGTACTGCAAGATTGTCTGAATATATTGTAACATCATTGGACTATGTCGAATTAATTATTTCTAAAAGAGGAATCAGAAATATTTGAATTAATTAAAATATAAAAGAAAGTACACACTATCTTGAATGGTGTGATATGCTTTGTTCAATTGCAATTTGGGCATGAGTGTTGTACGAATTAAGCAAAATCACCCAATAGTTGGGATGGAACTATGATTCATCTACATTATTTTACTAGTGATTGAAAAAAAGTATATCCAAATGTGTACTATGAAAAAGATGAATCATGTGCGGTGGTGGCGGTCCTCAACATGTTTAGGGTGTGTAATCACGGATCCGGAATCTCTACTGTTTTGGTGGGAACGTTAGAGTGACTTTCATTCATTTTGCACTGTGTGATAAATCATATCGCTGAAGCCTTAGGGCTTTATCATGCTATCATGTGGATTCATGATTTACAAATAGCAAATATGGACTTTGAGGTGGATTTGAAGAGAGTGGCTAATTACTTTAAGGGAGATAGTGGTGATATATCGTGTTCAGAGCTATTATGATCAATAACATTTAGTATTGTAATTTACTCCGTCCGATCTTAAATATAAGAAATACATTAATTATTCAATGAACCTAAAAAATGAATCTTTTCTTATATTTGAGACCGGAGGAAGTATATCTAACAAACTCTCATGTCGAATTTATTAGGATCCAAATAAATGAGATTGTCCATCCGTTAGCAAGGGTAGCCACATCCTTATCTAACTTTTGTATCTTTGATGATGCACCATCATGTATTACCAAATTGATTGCTAATGAAATATTATAAGCATATTTTTCTAAGAAAATATGCGCATGTGGTCATTTTTCAACAAATAAAATTAAATAGAAACATGGACACAACACACATGCACAACCTAGAAAATTTTAATCATCGCCACCTTGACACCTTCAGTCGACTTGCCTCCGTCAACTTGAAGACATATATCGTTAATTGAAGAAGAAGATGAAGTGATTCCAAACTATAAAAACACTTCATATTCCTTTTCAATCAACAAAGCTTGTCTTCAAGATTTCGTCAGAATTGAACGACTTGCTAGTCTAAATGGAAGTGTTTACAAAAAGTCACCATAACCTTTTATATTTTTGAGGAAACCAGATGAATCTTGTTGAAAATTGCGGAATGATACACAAATAGTTCTTTACGTAAGAACTACACTCATGTTAAACAAATATTTAATTTTCATTATTTTTACATTTTTTAGAGGAATTTCCATTATTTTTACATGTCGTCTAATATAATTTCATTATATAATTTTTGTTTACTTATAACATAAGCATCATGAATACGTATTTTTTTATAAATAATATTATGATATCAAATAGTATACCATTGATTATTCAAAAAAAAAAATAGTATACCATTCCATTGGTTTGAGTGAATTATACTCGCATCGCTTTAGGAAAATTGAGTTTAATCTATGTAGATAAAAGGCCTAGTTGAGAGGAGAGACTAGAGACATCGTCGAATTCAGTGAATGTTTTATACTTAATATATGATTAAAAAATAGTTTGTTTTAAAATCGTGACTCAAAATCACACTAATAAATTTAGATATGTGAAGTAAGTATCAATGACAACTAATAATCAAAACGATCGTAATCACCAATAAAAGGTCTACATCTAACCTAGCAATCACGTGTAAGCAAAATCACAATCGAACTAAAGAACAACTAGATAAAGAGAGTAGAGAATAAAGAACAACACATCAAGGATTTGTTAAGAGAGTTCGGTCCAACAATGACCAATATATGGAGGAGATAGATCACTTCACTATTAAAGTGTTCTTTACAAAGAGATACAAAAAAGTTACAATAAATTAGCTTCAACAAACTCTCCAAGTGCAATTGTAATTTTTACCATTTTACGGAATCTCTTCATGTGGCCATGAGACTCGATGATTTCACTATCCAATGTATATCGATTGTTTTCCAACTCTAGAATCTAACCCCAAAAGAAACCAACCTTTAGATTTTGGTTTCCCAAGATTCACTCATGTTGCTCACAAAGACTCTCCTTTCTTATGTTTACGAACCTCATAAATCTTTCTCCAAAAGACATCAACCCTTTTCTAAGAGCCTCCTCTTTGGATTCTCCAAGCTTCACATCTTGACCCTTGGAATCTCACCCCAAAGACACTCAAATTTTAGCCTAAATCTTTTTTATTCATCCCAAAACTATACTAATGAAGAGAATAAATGGAGATGGAAAATGGGAAAGATCCGGTAACATATCTTAGGTATTGACCTTGGAAAAAGTAACACATTAATAATTTATTATTTTGAAGACATGGTTTATTTACTACTCCCCGTCACATTATAATTATCTTTTAAAGATTGTGTACAGTTCTTAAGAAAATGCTTAGGTGTGTTGATTTTAATGGTAAAATTAATATCATTTACTAAAAATTCTTTACTAATTGTAGTTAGTAGAATAATTAAGTATAGTGAAATTCAATAAATAATTGTATTGGTGGAAAAAATAATAAATGTTTTATTATATTTTAAAGTGATAATTATTCTGAGAAAAAAAAATGTTAATATGACAATTAAAATAAGAGGAAATGAATATATATTTTAGTTAATAAATAATAACATGATGGTAAAAAATAACACATCAATTATAACATGTCAATGGTAATAATGTTAATAGTTTATGTAATTTATATTCACTCTATCTCACAATATAAGTCGAGCTATTTTTTCTTGGCCATATATGTTGTTTTATAAACCAATGAGGATTGATTTTGTTGAGAAATGATATTTGTACAACTATTTTTTAACAACTTTTGGAATAATCCTCACTCTCATACTCACATGTGTTTTTATAATTCTCTCTCTTCTTTTTTCTTTCTCTATTGTTTTTATCCAATAAGAAGAGAGTAAAAGTGATTGCCACAAAAGTTGTTTAAGATTGGTTGTACAAATATCATTCCTCGATTTTGTTTTACCTACTATACTCACACTATTTCTTTCTTTCTTTGTCCAATTATTGTAATTTATTTTCTCATACTGATAACAAAAGGTTAAATTCAAAAATATTTGTATCTAGTCTTGAGTTAAGTGCGTTAATGTTAGTCTATGGTCATTAGGTTGAACGGGCTTTTTCACCAAATTCAATGTACACAATTTAGTACTAAATCATTTGTTTTATAAAATTTATTATGAATTATAAATAAATATACATCTAAGTAATTTGAATTATGCTTAATGCATTTAGTTGCATATTCTATAAAATGGTACAAACTTCAATGTCATAAAAAGAATCTATACCAAACCATTGCCATTTAGGAAGGAAGAGTATATACAATAAAGTTCATTGCATATTACATTTTGGGAGTCCATCTTTACTCCATTTAAGTTTGCTCCTTCACATTTTGGGATTTTAACTGGTTTTATGGACTCTTGGATAAAACAAGTTTTATATAGGATAGAAGGTGACAAGCCTACTCCTGTCTTCTTATTACAAAGAGAAATGTTATTTGGACAAGTTGGCCAACAACGTATTTATATACCGTATAAATACGATTTCATCTTTTTATTGTTTTTTCTCTCTTCAAGTCAAATCAATAGTTAGAATTATAAATGATGCATTTTCATTCGATTGTCAAATAAGTTGGCAAGTTTTGGTTATTTAAATAATATTTCTCTATCAAAAAGTTATACATAAGCAAATTTTAAATATATATTGCCTACCATATCTGTGACTAATACTCATCAAAACAAACAGGATAAAGGAATATATGGCTATCCAATTTGAGTGTGAATTATGATCATTTCCTATTAAGGACTTTTGCTCTATAATCTAACAAGCTGACTATAGTTCAACACATATACTAACCATACATTTATGTGACTTCAACATCTCTATCTGAATTAACCTCATTAATCCTTGGTTATCTCTTCCTCCTTTGATCCATTTTCTTCACTAATCTTGAATACTTTCTCAACCTGACCCCCATTCTTGAATTCAGTTAACTCTTTCCCATTTGAACTACTTTCATCACTAACCTTATCATCAAATTGTGGATTCACATTCTTGAATTCAGTTGAATCTTCCTCCTTGAAATCATTTTCATCACTCACCTTAGATACTTGATCAATTGTAGGTCCATAAGCCCAACTGCAAACTAAAAAATACAGCAAATTAAGAGCACTAACTCCAGCTATAACCAAATAGTACTTGTCGTAACGACCCTTGTTAATATTATCAGAAATCCACCCTTCTTTTCCTCCTCTCGAAGTAACGTTTTCTATAGTGTTGAATAAAAAAGAAGATACCAAGTTTCCTGCAGCCATTCCCAATCCACCAAGGGAAGCAGAAATACTGGACATAGTCCTCGGAAACTCTTTGTAATAGAATTCATTTTGGCCGATAGCATTGAATGCTTCGCTTATACCACCCAAACAAAGTTGAGGTGCAAGCCACAATGCAGACATTTTCAACACTCCATCAGTATCATTCAAATATCCTTCCTGAATTGCTTTTTTTCTCCTTATACTCTCAAAAGCTGCGGCAGTTACCAAGTGGAGAAAATTTAAAAACAACCCAATTCCCATTCTTATCTTTGGACTGATCCTAACTGGCTTCCCTCTTAGCTTTGATGCTAGAGGAATAAGAACACGGTCGTAGAGTACTATCCATATAAATATTGTACCTACGATGATAACACTGAAAGATCCTGGTGGTACTTCAAAGTGTGAGGTGATATGTCTGTCTAAGGATTTAGCTTGCAGCAATCCAAATGATCCACCAATGTTAAGAGACATCATGATCCCTGTAGACCATAATGGAATAACTCTAACAAGGGCTTTTAGTTCTTCTACTTGATCTACTGTGCAGAGTCTCCAAGGATTTATTGCTGAACCATCAGAGGCTATATCTTGTTCATGATCCCTAATAACACAAGCTTTGTTCAGAAACCTGAAAATGAAAAGAATAAGCTGATGAAATCAAACGTTTAATCTGAGAAATGATTTTCGTACAACCAAATTTAGACTGTTTTCGTAGTAACTTTGTATATGTTTAATGCGGTTCAAATTATTCGTTTACGTTCAATAGATGGTTAATGGATATACCAAGTTCGGAACTCATGAACCACCGATAACATCATTAACCACAAATTTAGACGTATCAGGGCTTAAAGTACATGTAAATTTGTACCTCTAAAAACTGTGTTAAATCACTCCCAAATTTGTGATTAATGAAGTTACATTAATGGTTAATGAGTATTGGCATCATCTACTTAACGTAATTATCCACCTATTAAAACAGCGATAACCACTTAGGTTATTGTCACAAAAATTGTCAAAGTGTATTTGTTCAAATAACAAAACTGATTTAATCCACATATACAGAATCTAGAAAAGCTAAAAGGATGGCAATTTAATACTATATACCTTAGTTTATCAGTTGGAATAACAAGATCAAGATCTGAGTCCTTTTTGTGATGGTAAAATTGAGGTGAGTGCTTAGGTGGTAATTGAAGTTTTCTGTTCTTATAAGCAGCAATAGTGACTTGTACAAAACCAGTAATCAAGCTGGTTCTTTTTGTGATCTTGACATAAAGTGGAGAAGCAAGAAAGAAAAAGATAGTAGATAAAAGCATGAGTGCTGCTGGAACACCAAAACCAATTTTCCAACCAAAATGATCTTGGATATATACAATTACAGTGAGAGCTATTATGACAGAAATAGTTGTGAAAGCATAATACCAACTGAAGAATATTTCCAAGACTCTATGATTATTGGGATTATCTTTTCTATTCACTTGGTCTGCACCAAATGCTATAGAACATGAAAGACCACCATTTCCTATTGACATGAGACCAAAGGCGGAGAGTAACATTGCCATTTGACCTGTTGTTGCTGATTTACAGCCTTTTGTTGGATGGTTGCACGGAGGCGGCCGTGCCGCTGGGATCATGGCTGTTAACCACAACATTCCCATTCCCTATAACAAAAAACAAAAAGGCATTGTTACCAACTTTTCTCATTACAGCATTAATTTCGGCTCAGAATATTGATTGAAATTGAATGTGCCAACCAAATTTTATGGAACTTTTCCCTTTTTATGATTCTACCTTTTTCACACAAGGGAATCTATCACTATATCAACATCTTAATTTTGAATCATAACAAGGAATCAGATGAGACTTGAACAGAATCTCATACTTTATCAGATAAACTTTTCCATTGTATTGCAGTTAATGATATAAAAAACTCAAGATTTGATGGAATTTTATCCCTTTTCGTAATTCTTTCTTTTTCATACAAGGGAATATATCACTATCTCAACATCCAATTTTGCATCATAAAAAAAAGGTATACTATTAGACTATTAACAGAATCTCATACATGCATTAATAATTATCAACTTTTCTATTGTATTGTTGTAATCATATCAGAAACAAAATTATCAACTTTTCCTTCTTTTTCAGAAAATCTCAACCTCACCCACCTAAAAAAAAATAATTTACACAAAAAGCTACAATCTATCATTGTTGAACAAAAGTACCTAGGAAACAATTGAACTGAATCATATGCATATTCATTAAACTCAAAAGATAAGAAAAACACAATGGAGTAAGAAAAAAACAAAGTAGAGGAAAAATGAATATCTAGACATACCAGGAAACTGACAAATGAACCTAATCCAACACCTAAGAACCGACCCAGATAAGAATCTGCAATGAAAGCACCAACTACAGGTGTGAAATTGCTAGCTGCAGAGGATAAGAGAAGTATCTGAGTAGCATTGGCAAGATGAAGCCTGTAACTTCCCATGAAATACAATATCATGTTGGGCAATAGTCCCAAACTTGCCATCCTTGCAAGTGCCTCATTAGCTGCAACAATAAAATCATATATTATACAACAAAATTCAATCCAAATATTCTCTTTAATGTGAATGACAAAGTATAAGTATAACTAGTAAAGATCTCGTGCAAGATTACACTAATAACACCTAAGTCATCGTCTATCTCTACTGAGTCAGAGAGATCGACGATGACTCCGTAGTTTAATAGTGTGATATGTACTAGACATATATAGATAGATAGATAGATAACAGACCAATGATGAAAGGCATGGTGATAAGACCACCCTTGCGTTTATGAGGTTGTTGAGGAACCATTTCATCATCATCAATAGAACAAAGTTGAAGTTCCTTGTCCATGTTTTTTTTATTGTTATGTCACTACAAAGATTACTCCAGTGAAGATGTAAAAGGAAGATGGAAAGACAAGGAGAGTGAAGTGTTTATTTAAAGTAGCAATGTCCATGCAAATTGGACTTTGATTGAAGTTGGGTGTGAAAAGATGTTTGTCGATGCTTGCGAATTGCAAACGTTTTTGCGTGTTCATGTGGTGTGAATGCATTTGCTAAAAATGCATATCTGTAATGCACTGTCCCTATGTGTGTCCTATCATCATCATGAAGGTTCTTTATTAATAAAATTTGTATAGAAGTTACAAACTCATTAAAATACCACACAATATCAATCATTGATTCATTGTGTACTAAAATATCTTGACCCACTCACATGTTCACATGATGCATGTAGGTGTATACTTTGACTTATTTTGTAACCATAGTCTTTGCAAGTGGAAATAGGTTAAAATTTCTTATACGTTTTGTCATGTAAAAGTTTTTACGTTTAGTTTTTTAATTTAATTTTGATACGTGGTAAACAAATTACAGTCGTATTTGTAACTTTAGAAGTAGTTATGATTAGAGTTAACTGTTTTAATTATAAATGGTTATGATTGATCATAGTCACATAATTCTCTTAATTTTTACGAATTGATTCACACAAATTCTCTTGTAATTCATGAAAACTAACGAATCAGACTAACCCAGACAAACGGGTGAAGATCAAAGAAAGATGAAGAAGAGATTGAGTAGGAGATAAAAGAGAAAGAAAAACCTCCGTTGTTGCAAATAATTTATGCGGGAAAACCTATTTAAAGCTTGGAGAAAGAGAACGGCTCTTGCAAAATAACACCATAAAAAAGAAAAAAGTGAATATAAAAAAATACTTTGGAAAGTGGACACTAGTTCAATGCAGCGGGCTAGTATAAGTTTTCTACTTTTTTGCAATATTAAAATAGCTTATTATATTTAATTAAGATAGTACTAGCACTATAAACTGATACATACCGAATTCTTCTTATGTCGCGTAATGAGAAAAGTACCGTGTACCAACACGAATTGTGAATTATGTGACTATGTGATTGATTGTTAGAATATTTTGCTCGAACCTTTTTTTGTATGTAGATGAAGTGATAATGACCACAGAAACTCACACACATACCGTAAAATTTTGGATTCAAATCCGGTGAAGGCATCCAACTTTACAATTTCGACATTGTCCGTTGAGGTATGTTTTACAGACAATTATTTCTTGTCTAAAATATTACACTAATATAAAATAATGTGAAATTTTGACTTGATGAGTAAGTGGATAGACCATCCCTACCGTCCCGCCTACAATTATTGTTTGCCAAATTCTCAAATCTCTCATCTTGGTTTCACACCGTACATTCATGGAATGATGTTGATTTGCATCTGCACCTTTTTCCTTGTCATAAATTATTTGTTTTTATAAGTTATTGTTAATTTGTGTTTTCAGAACTTATAAGTTATTGTTAACGGTTGTTTGAAACAAAGATATTGTTTTTTTAGTAAAGAAACAAAGTTATTGTTGACCTGTGTTTTCAGAAAACAATAAATAATCTAAAATTATAAATCTTTTTTGAGAAAAACAGTTTTTTGAATTTTTAAAACATGAAATGGAAGATTTAGAATCTTTTGAACACAAAATGTAGATCGTTTGAGATGATTTTTTCCCTAATTCTTAAAGAAATGTACAACATAGTTTATGAAAAAGATAAACGCAAGTGAAATATTGAAGGACATATTTTTTAAAATATTGTTAAAAGTGAGTCTTATCAATATCTCACGTGTCTCTATTGCTCTCGTAAATTGAGTTCTCAATCTCTTTGAGAAATTAAAAGGATCTTGACCCTGAATCCTAATTAAACTTGATATTTAATATCTATCCTGATTGGATAATATGAAAAATTTGGAAAAATATTTGGAGTGACTTGCATTATACTTGTTTTGTGCGTTGATTTTAGAGCCTAAGTGCTAATTTTGAGTTTAAATACGTACATTGAATCTTTTCTTTGAATAAAATATTTGTATTGAAATTTAGTGAAGTTGAAACTGTAAATAAAAGTTGTAATTTAGTGACACTAAATAGATCAAGTGAACCGAAGCAAATCGAATTAAACTGATTAGTTTGGTTTGATTTCATTTTAAAAAACAGTGAAAATTGAATCAAATTGAACATGGGATCGATATTTTTTAATTGAAAATCGTTTCAAATCAAACTGTTACAACCCCTAGAAATAAAGCTTCCTGAAAATATTAAAAGCATGTTTAAGATCATTTTGGTCTAATAAAAAAAATCATTTTGATGTCATTGTCAAAGTTTTAAAATGGAACACTACTTATCAAATTGATGAAGGTTATGATCGTTCAGCACACATGCGCACTCACACACTCATGTACATATAGGATCAATTGTCACAATGTGTCAAATTTGACTTCGAATTCTATCCCTTTATTTATTAATCTAAAGGCTAAGAAATATTTACTTTTAAGAATCATGTGTTCTCTTTTAAAACTCTCGCCATATGTCCTCTTTTATTAGCTTCCACTCTCTCCCTGAAAGTGAAAAGCAGATTATGAGCAATAAAACTATGTAATCCCTTCCGTAAAAAACAACTGTAATCCTTTGTTTAAGGGAAAGAAAAAAAAACTGTAATTCCCCACGTTGATTCTCATATCCACTCTTGAACTATATGCTTTTGAAGGAAGCTTTAAACCGATAAACAGTCGCATATCACTTTCTCATTCTAAATTGTCATATATAATGAAATTACTCGTCAAAATGAATGATAAAGTTTAAGTTATGATCGTTCAATCATGATCGAATTACTAGTATAATTAACATATCCCATGTTTATATGGTTTTACAATGAAAACATATTTGATATGGAGACAATATTGGCCACATATCTCCACGACATATGACGTTATTGACCATGAGTTGTAGCAGTGAAACCATGGTTGAGCGAATCCAAGGGGGGCGGCACATTTCAAACACAAATGCCGCTGCACTTTGTCTCCAGGTACTAGCCTCCTGCTATTGCAGTTCCCTATTATCGCTGAATCTAAGTTGGGTAAGGGGGAGTAGACAACAGCATGTGCATTTCATATACAGATAGGGTAGGCGTAAGAAAATACAAGACAACAGACAACAGATGAAGCTCTGGTTATTTGACGCAGAAAAAAACTTTCATTAATTAATGATAGAATACAACTCAAGTCTCAAAAATGTTGCAACTTACAACACTTCAAATAAAGAAAAGACAACAAAAACTCTGCCAGTATTTCTAATCTACTTTAGGCATGGTGATAATGATGCAACTTATATAGTAACACTTTGCCAGAAGCGTTTCCTACAGCCATAAAACCACCACCTGGACTAAAATCAATACAACGGGGATAATGCAGGCTCGCATTTGAACGCGGCCAGTTAGAGAAAACAGTGTAGGATGGTATATGTATTAATTTTAAACTACTGTTCTTTGCCCTTGAACAGATTGCTAATATTTGAGAGTCGTGATTAAATTTCATGAAATCCACTTCAGTATTCAGGTTATCAATGGTCTTGATAGGTTTTCTCTTTCCCCCGAGAAATTCCTCACTATTGTAAATATTCACAACTCCACTAGCCGAACCAGCTGCAAAATGTGTCCCTACTGGAGAAGTACAAAGGGCTGTGCCGTTTAAACAGCCTTCATCTACACCTTTGTGTATACAAGTCCTTGTTCTCAGATCCCAATGGTAAATATGGCCATCACCACCAGTGCTCAACAACTTTTGTCCATCTTCAGTAAAAGTTAACGCACGGGCTGTTCCGTTCATCTTCAAAGTACCAACTAATTGCTTTGATTTTGTTGAAACCAATAAAATATGACCTTCATTACCCACAAAGGCTATCATTTTAGAATCAGGAGAGACCTCAAAAACTTCAATGCTCTTCTCTTCCCTATCCAACAGCGGACCAATTTTATCAACTCTAGCCTTAACTAAATCAAGACTATAAAAGAACTTTCTTCTTCCAGATATTATCACCTGAGACCCATCGGGCAAGAAAGATGCTTTTCGAATGGGGCAATCTTCAAGGAAGATGCTTTGAATTTTGGTGTTCCGTTTGCCATCGATTTGAAAGAATCTAAGATTCCGGTCTAATCCAGCAGCAAGAAGCAGCTGACCATTTCGATGGAACTGAACCGAATTAATGGGACCATTAGAAGGACCCTGAATGTTTGCATCTACAAGTTTCGAGTATTCAATATGACCTGGCAACAATTTTGAACTGCTTTTCACAATCAGGTCTTCATTTGATCTGAGAATATCATCCAGATCCTCATAACCTCGGCTCACAACAACATTACTTCCATCATCTGTCAATTCATCATCAGAAGATCCATCCATTTTTGACCCTGAATCAAGCTGCGCCCAGTTAGTTCCTCGGTTGAGCTTCACATGATGAGCCCTCAATCTTGACACATACTCTGAACCAGATATCACATTCTCGTCCTCTTCCTTCCTTAACTTCCTTAATCTGTTAACTTTAGCTATGTTAACAGTGACTTTCTCTTCTTCCTCATCCACCCAAACTGGCTTTCTTTGCAAAGCATCGTCATCACAACTTCCATCCGAGAAGTCAGAATCTTCTTGGTAAACAGTGAGGCCACTATCAGCAGAACGGTCAGTGAAGAACAAATTGGAAGCCTTTGCAACAGTCATGGCTTCCCCTTCATCGCCATTCCCATTTCCAAATTCAAGAGGGGAGTAGAGAGACCCAAACAAAAAGCTCTCAAGTTTTTTCATCTCTTTAACTTGTTCTTTTGCAAATTGTTCTTCCTTTCCATCTAGCTTCCTCCTTTTCACTTCCACGGTATCAACATCATTATCTTGACCATCTTCAACTTCTTTTGCCTTAACGTCCTCTTCTCTTTTGGTCTCATTTCTAGAGCGAGCATTTTGAGATATTAAACTCATCTTTTACAAACAAACCTAAAAAATAAGCCAAAGTACAACTCAGATGAAACCTACCATCTGATCCAATATGACAGTTGGAAACTGAAATAAAAATATGAGAAGAACAAGCAATGGACTCACTATGATAGTATACCTTAAGTTGTGTGTATGGTTCACAGTGACACAAATTGATTCTGACTAAAAGTGAGTAGAGTGTAAAGTGATCTATGTTTGGATATATTTGTGTAAAAAGTGAATTGAACAACAAATTCAAAGCTAAAATCAATTGTAAAAGCCTGAAACTACAAATTCTAGCTTCAAGTAGAATCAATTCTACACATCTAGAATCAATTTTAACACCTCCAAAAGTGAAACCAAACGTACAGTTAATTTGCAGCTTATATCATAAGTATATATCATGATATGTATAAGCTATCTCCGTGAGCTTATGAAAATAAGCTGAAAACACTTATGAACATGTCCTAAGCAGTTTTCATAAGTTCTCTGAAACAATTATTCATGCCATGCCGCTAGATAAGCTCAAATAAGTCAATCCACATAAGACAACAACAAATTTAATTTATTTGATACAAACATTTGAAATGATGAATAATTTAAGCATTTATCAGCTACATAAAAGGCATGATTAAGCTAAACTATGGAAAATTAAATAAATGAAAATACCTTAGTAATAATTATTGGGAATGAAACACTTGACGAAAGGTAGAGAGGGACGATGGTGGCTGCTGCTGAATCGAAAGGGTTTTGGTGAGTGAATAGCCGAAAAGGGTTTAGCAATTATATGATGACAAGGGTATTTAAGTAAAAATATTAGTTTTTTTTTTATTAGTAATATTTAAGTAATGTATTTGATTTGTAAGAAAAAAATAAAAATAATGTATTTGATTTGTTAAAATGTGGATGTTGAGTACGAGAGGCCTCATGCCTCTTAGCATAGAAGAATGCTTCGAAGATCAAGGCAAGAGAATTCACCAACAAATTAAGTTGACCGACAAACAAAATAATCGATTAGTCGGTGTCAGTGAATACATATCTCTGTCATCATCATGTGTTACTTAATTTATGGAAATGTATGTGCGCAACGCACATAACCTTGTGTGTATCAAGCATATACTAGTGGCAAAACACTTCTGATTTCACTTTAGTTGCGGAGCGCACAACTTTTAGCATGAAATGACTAAATGTTTTTTATTTCTCTTAAGTTGTGTGTCGCACAGCTCATAGCACGCATCATGCATGTACTAGTAGTCGGTTCCTCTATTTTTCTTCCTTCCTTTTTCCATTTTTTCTCTCACCAAAGCGCCCGTAGTGACTATATCCCTAGGGATCACTTGATACATCATGTAAGAAGTATAACATGACAAAATAGTTGTCTATTTTGGGTGATTTGCATTGGTTCCAAAGTTTTGTGTGCCCCATTACCTTTTCCATGATCTTTCCTTTGATTTGTTACAAAACTCAACTAAAACATATTGAAACTTGCTAAAATAACTGCGAAGTGACTCCTAATAACCAAGGTTTTGCAACTCGAGAGTTTACCTCAACTCGTTTTGCCTAGGTAAAATCGACTCGAGAACTCGTATGAGTTTACCTAAAATTAAAATTATATAAAATTTATTATATGCATGACACATATATAAGTGATAGATATTTAGCAAGTGTGCTAAAAACAATCGAAGTAATACAATTAAACTCGTTTCCACGAGGATCGTGTTAATCTCAATTAAACAACAACGTTATGAAATAGGATGTGTAAGTTATTTTAGTGCCTGAGGCAATAGGTTTGTTGTGCAATAAAAGTAAATAGCAGAAAATAAAGTTGTTTAGAAAAGATAGAGAGATGAGACTAGGTCTTTCGAATCTCCTGAGTTCCCCTAATTGGTACACTGCACCTATTTCTCATGAATATTTCTCTAGCTTTACGATGATTAACTAAAATAGCCCTAATCAATCTCGTGACTTAGGTCCCTCTTCTCAAATTATAGTCCCTAATTCCTTAGGTGATCTAATATTCTTTGAAGGTTTGAAGAACGTTAACCCAATATCACAAATAAACGATTGTCCATTCTTAGACTAACTATGTTTATTTGAATAATTCAATTAGGTCAAAGTTGAAAGCTATGGTCAGTGGTAATTCATTCTCATAAATCATGTTTATATTTGATTAGGATATAAAAAGCATTAAGAACAATTGAATTGAATAAAACTAGATTGATATTCACAATAATAGAGTTTCATAGCAACATTGTCAATTAGGGTTACATCAGAATCATCTCAGACCTAATCTCTAAGAGATTTAGCTACACATGGTAACTAAACAAGATATAAAAGATAAAAACATATCCTGGAAAATCAAGAAGAAGATAGATTCTCTCCCGAAGCTCCAAAGTAGCCTTCATCTTGAACTGCTCCAGTCCTGAACGAGAAATTTTGAATGAGGAATGCTGGTATTTATAGTGAGAGTTTCTATCTGGGTTTGAGTTAAAAGTGCGGGCTTTACCCAAAATAAAAGCAGGAAAAGACAAATGTGCCCCGAGTTTTCAAATGTGCTAGGCACATTGTTCATGTGCTAGGCGCATGAGGTCTTTCTTGGGCCCAAATTCTCTCCGATTTTCCGTCGTTTTAGGTCTGCGTCTACAAATAACTTGCCTCATGACTAGGGAGCATAATTTCTCCCTGTTGTAAGTCTCCTGAGGCCTCTTGAATCTTCATTATTGTCTTCTCAAGGTCTTGACAATTTTTCAGTTTTTCTTGCTGTTTAAGCTTGCTTGTGAACTCCAAATATCATGAATTTACATTAAAAATTACGTAAAGACAAGATGTCATCACAACCCCAAGCGATAGTACTCAAAAGTTCATCTCCCAACTAGCTAAAAATGAGCTAGTTTGACTTGCTTGCATCCACCATTCACAACTCCACACAACAATATGATAAGGGTTCACACACAGTTGACGTGCAAGTCTACATATTACCATACGCTTGAAAAGTTTCTAAACGTCAATCAAAATCAATGTCATTACACACTTTGAGGTCTTTTAGGGTTATAACGGTGCTTAGGTAAAGGTGGGATAATATTTGGATAAGTAGGCTACACAAAATTTTGAGTTAGACACTCATGCGAAAATTAAAATACAGATTCAATCCCTCATTTACCCTTTGAAACAAATAATTGTAAAGGTACTATAAAATATTTATAACTTGTAGGGACAATCGAGTTTGAAATTACTCATATTTTTCATTGTTTGTCCCTTGCTTTTCATTCTATTTTATATATATACACACACCATTTTTCTTTTATTGTTCATGAATTGTTCTTTGTTCTCTAGTACCCCCACCCCAAACTTAGTTGGATTCAAATTCCAATAGCAACCCCAAACTTATTGTTTAGCAACACCCTACTTAGCTTAACTCAAAAATAAAATTTTGAGTCAATGCCTAAAAGTCTCTAGGCCTACTATGTAGTTTGTCACCGAACAAAAAGATCTAAACCAACTAGCTCGATTTGGCTTTCAAGAAGGATAAATTCAAATAAAATCAGGGTAGGCTTCAAAGGCTCACATGACCAAGAACTTTCGCCTCAGTGTGTAAATGACAAAGACCAATCAACAGTAAAGAAACAATGCAAGTTCTAGAAATGTAGTTGCACGGAACACTCTATTCAAGTAAATTGAAAAAAAAAATTTGGCCATGAACCTTACCATGTTAGATTTCTGGGAGTTTTGACTACCTATCACATGTGCCGTATACTTCGCCTTTGAGTTTCAAGTCACTACCTCCTTATAAACTTTTGGAATACCACTTGACTACAAAATTGTTACTAAACCGGAAAAAGTTAACAAACAAGCAAATTCATCAATAATAAACAAGTTCAGATTCAATTACATAACAGGGGTACAACTGAGTTAATCAAAATAAAAACTAAGGAGAAATTGTTCATAAAACAAAATAAAACTACAAAATAAAGGTGCTGAAACAAAATAAGGCGGAACATAAAAGTGAGTTGAACCATCAGTAGTTCACTCAACCCATCTGATCACGGTCAATCCAAGTACTGGGGTTGCCAGTATCCATCCGCTCAATATCCATGTAGGACTCCTCGCTAAAATGTGACCTAGACCTAGCATCACCTGCATCAAAATCCTCAGAGATCTCCCTCTCTACACAATGTGAGAAGCAACTCTTCTCACTGCTCGTCAGTCCAATCCTTGTCCTCATCCTTCCGCCTCTAAACATCACATTGTTCATGCGGAGTTAACTCTAGCAACCTATTAATAGCCTCAGAGCTATAATCAATTACCTTTGCCCCTCGCATAAGATTCGTACTTCTTTCCTGAGAATCGAGCATTTGCATAAAACTCCAAAGTGAGTGTCTTGTTTGCTTGGTCGAACACCATTCCATTCAGGAAATCCCATCCCAGTGTCCTTATTGTGGCCTCAAACTCAGGGTTTCTCACAAGTTTTGGAACGTCAAAGATCTTCTCTTGAATCACCCGATATGACTTGATGTTCTTGAAATAGTCCCTGACTTGGTTATTCAAGAATCTGGCGGTAACAGATGGTGGTGGTTCGGGCATGGTTCGTGGTTTGTAGGTGTTTGTCGTTTTGGCTTTCTTGCCGACTTGTTTGTTGCGATTGTTGGGGGCCATGGTATTGATTTAGTGAAAGTTGGTTAAATTTGTGGGTTGTTGATGAAGATTGGTTGAATTTGTGAGTTTGGGAAGGATTGATATGGATTGGAGATGAATATAAGATTGAAAAGGTGATGAAAATTGAGTAGAAAAGGGTTGAATTTTGTGGGTTAGGGTTTTGGAGAAAATTGGGCAGAGTTTTGTTGCTTTTGGAAGTTATGAAAATGAGGTTTGTGAAAGGGATATATATAGGCTGGGTGAAATCGTGACACGGTTGGGAGAGATCGTGTCCCGATTTTGTTAGTAACAGTCAAAAATTTGAAAAACCACCAAATCGTGACATGATTGGGTATCATCATGTCCTGATTGCTCAAGATTGACAATTTTGAAAAATTTTAAGTGCCAGAAATTGTGTTACGATTTGGCCGCACAATGTCGTGAGGACAACTTTTTGGACTTAGAAAAAACTTTAGAGCTTCAGAAAGAGGCAAAATTGTGTCACGATTTTGCAAGAAAATTTTCTTCGTCTCTTTTTTTTGTTTTAGCTAAAATATATTTATTATTTTTTTTATATTGAAATGTAATAAAAATAAAAGCAATATCTGAAAGTAAAAATAGTGGGTTGCCTCCTACCCAACGCTTTCTTTTACGTCATTGAGATTGAAGCTTCAACCGCTGTTAGGGAGGCAAAAATGATAGAAAGAATATATCACCCTTCTTCTTCCTCTTGTTTGGCAGGAATTCCAAGAACTTGGCATAAAGAATCAGATACTTTCATGCGTTCATTGTTAATCCTTTGGAATTTAAGCTTTCCCACCTTATAAAATGACATACATCCCATTGCAAAAGAGTGATTTCTTTAACCCTTGTTGGTTCAGACTTCGGGAAAAAATCAACACTCCTCACTTGTGGATTTTCTTCCACTACAACCTCGTGAAACTCAGTCTCCATCTGAACCAACTTCTTTTGAGACTCATATGATTTCTCAACAAGATCACTACACTAAACATTAAACTTCTCAAATGAAACTTGATTTGACATCAAGAAATCATCTAAAATATTTTTAAGTTGTGTATTGTAATCGATGTTGATCACCTCTTTCTTCCCTTCACAATCACTACCTGATTGATTTGCCTCATAATGATCGTATATCACATTTAATCTTGAGATTTTATCGTCCCAATGTTGTATCTTGCGAGATAGCTAATATTTTTCATACAACAGAGTAACAATATCGTCTGTGTCATAAAGGCAGAACTTGTCTATCATAGTTGCAAAACTTGGATAAACTTTTTAGCAACAAAGTAGAAAGAGATAAACATGAAGAGCATAAATAATAATATTTTTTCAAATTTTTTTTCTTCGATATATGAACAAAAATATAAATGACAAAAATTCTAAATTATAACGCAATTGCCTTATTGAAATAATTCAACAGTCCCCGGCAGCAGCGCCAAAAACTTGAAAGATATTTAGCAAGTGTACTAAAAATTATCGAAATAATACAATTAAGTTCGTTTCCACGAGGACCGTGTTAATCTCAATTAAACAATAGCGTTATGAAATAGGATGTGTATATTATTTTAGTGCCCGAGGCAGTAGGTTTGTTGTGCAATAAAAGTAAATAGCAGAAAATAAAGTTGTTTAGAAAAGATAGAGATAGAGATGAGACTGGGTCTTTCGAATCCTCTGAGTTCCCTTAATTGGTACACTGCACCTATTTCTCATGAATATTTCTCTAGTTTTACGATGATTAACTAAAATAGCCCTAATCAATCCTTTGACCTCGGACCCTCTTCTCAGATTACAGTCCCTAATTCCTTAGGTGATCTAATATTCTTTGAAGGTTTGAAGAACGTTAACCTAATATCACAAATAAACGATTATCCATTCCTAAACTAACCCTGTTTACTTGAACAAATCAATTAGGTCTAAGTTGAAAGTTATGGTCAGTAGTCATTCATTCTCATGAAATTATGTTTATATTTGATTAGGATATAAAAAGCATTAAGAATAATTGAATTGAATAAAATTAGATTGATATTCACAATAATAGAGTTTCACAGCAACATGGTTCAATTAGAGTTACATCAGAATCATCTCAGACCTAATCTCTAAGAGATTTAGCTACACATGGTAACTAAAAACAAGATATAAAAGATACAAACATACCCTAAAAAATCAAGGATAAGATAGATTCTCTCCCGAAGCTCCAAAGTAGCCTTCCTGTTGAACTGCTTCAGTTATGAACAAGAAATTTTGAATGAGGAAGGCTGGTATTTATAGTGAGAGTTTCTATATGAGTTTGGGCTAAAAGTGTGGGCTTTACCCAAAATAAAAGCAGGAAAACACAAATGTGCTAGGCACATTGTTCATGTGTTAGGCGCATGAGGTCTTTCCTATGCCCAAATTCTCCGATTTTCCATCGTTTTAGGTCTTCGTCTTCAAATAACTTACCTCAGGACTAGGGAACATAATTCCTCCCTGTTGTAAGTCTTCTGAAGCCTCTTGAATCTTCATTCTTGTCTTCACAAGGTTTTGACAATTCTTCAGTTTTCCTTGCTTTTATTGTTGTTTAAGCTTGCTTGTGAACTCTAAATATCATAAATTTACATTAAAAATTGCGTAATGATAAGATGTCATCAATAAGCTAATATAATATTGTAAATAGGTAAATAATGTAAAATATGACTTAATTACAAACACAAATTATACCAAATTCTCATAATAAAACTTATGTTCAACTTAGCATCAAAAACAAAAATTAACGCACAAAATCAAAAATTTCATAAGTCTTTAAGTCATCCATAAAATTATCCAAAAAAGAAAGTTTCACAACACTGTATTATTGGGCTGGGCTTTAAAAAAGAATTGGATTTTAATTGAAAACTGACCCAAAACCAAAAAAAAAAAAACTGATTTTTTAAAAGGTAAACTAACAAACTCGGACGAGTTTACCCAATTTTACCAATTCTAAGCCGTGTTAACTCGGTCAAACTCGGTAAACTTTCCGATTTTACCAAAAAAC
>Ga0228710_1000246_pt1 | contig 58166 bp, 35 predicted proteins | sample MedpolnodulmetaG_FD_177995 | JGI IMG/M metagenome (GOLD analysis project Ga0228710, IMG submission 177995) | Root nodule microbial communities from Medicago polymorpha collected in Santa Monica, California, United States - pink nodules | ecosystem: Host-associated > Plants > Roots > Nodule... | reverse complement strand
AGACTCGCGATTTTGTTCAAGCTGGTATTATTAACTTCTCGTTTTCACGGTAAAAATGGTTCCAAACACATGATTGCGGTGGCATGCACAGCCAAACAATCATGCGCATACTTGACAATATTTTGAGAATCACTAAACATAAGTGTAAAACTATTTTATACTAATAGTGCATATCCATTTTAAAATATAAATTCTCCCATTAGCATTTAAACCAAACAATAAAATACTAATCTATCTTGTCCCTCCCGGGTAGCACTTGGGTGTCTTTGGCTTCAGTGTCTTTCGGTGTCTTTGTCTCTATCTCTCTCCTAATCAATAATTCTCTCTCATCAAAATAATTTATTTTAATCATTCCATCATCACTCTCTTTCCTCTAAAATACACTAAAGTCACCAAAGTCACCCAACACAAAGTCACTGAAGTCCCACCCATCCCTCTCACGTACACTATTGGAGTTCACAAATTGTATTTCATTAAATTGACTTGTGAAATCCAAACTGAGCGTTGTATCAATAATCAATAATCATGACAAATATGAATTATTTCATTGGGACAATCAGAGTATATGGCAGGAACTTTGGATAATGCCGCATTAATCCCTCTAATGCTTTTGCTTAATTAGTGAGGCCCATAAGCATATTTGACTTTATTGTTTGTCATATTCTGACAATACACACGTCTACATTACGAAGCTTCCAAAGTGGAGCAATTCAAGTCACATTGTTTTGACGTAGTAGATGATTTAATTATGTGATTTGATTACTTAACGATAAAGTATACAGTAATTACAAATCCAAAACCAGTTGTGTCTTGTCAGTAAATTTTGGCTTAACTTAATTATTTTTTGTTGACAAAATGATTTTGGCTTAATTATAGATTGATTGAAATTCGTTAAGATGTCTTTTTCAAATTCAAGTAGTGTTAGCAAAAGCAAAACCCACTTCTCTTTAATTCATCATACAGTTTTGCAATGACCGTTTTGTAACTTTCTTGTTTTGTTGATGGTTTAAGACTTTTTCCCTTGATGTTATGTTAATTTTCCAGAACTTTCAGCTTGTACAACATGGATGATCAATATTCAATAGTCATTCATCACTGTAAATGTAGAGGGATCCACGCCTAGAGTGGGGCCCACGTGACATATTTAATCGTTTGACAAACACTGAAATCTTGGATAAACAAAATGAACTCGTGATCATGCACCCTTGGTAGTGCCAATGTAGTTTTAGGCACTGAAACAAAGTTTAGGTGAGGTCTTGAGTAAACAGTAAACACAGCACAATTAACCTTATATGGTAAAATAAGGAAAAAATGCATGCATCCATGGTGATATTGGATAATTTACAAATTCCTCTCAAACTTCAAATATTGGTGGGTCTAAATTCCTAGCTTGTTTCCTTTGGCTAAGGTTAGGCTGACCCTGCTCGTCATTTTTTTACTCGTGATCTAATATTTCCTACTCAATTAACCATATATATACCACGCATATGCCGTCTATTTACGTACAATAAGCATGGAAACGATAGTAATATTAACTCAATTTGCCAAGCTAATTTGATGCAACGATCAAAGGAATAATATAATTGATTGTATTCACACAAAAAATAAAAATAAAAAACCAATCTTTGCAAAAAAAAATTACAAGTTCCTTTTTAGAGGTATTTGGGTTTCAAAACTTGGTTCATCATGTTGAAGGAGATTAGTCTTCTTTTGCTAGATCTAACATTTATAGGTTTTTAGGATTTTTTTTTTCGCTAACTCGTCATCATAAGAGAGGATCTTTTACACAAGTAAGTGTTTCAACATCTCCATGACTTAGATACTTTGGATCCGATGTAGGACCAACCCTTGAGTTAACGAGGTATCCATTTCTTTATTTATATATGAGTTGAATTGTTTTTCAATTGAACGACTCCAGACGTTGAACTTATTTTCGTTTTCTAAAGAGATATTTATGACTTGTTTTTTTTTAATGAAGTAGCATGGTGACTAAAAATTTATAACTTTGTTTTAATTGATGTAGTAATGGAATTTTGTTAGAAATATAATCATACCCAAAATATAATTGATGTAGTCATGGGTGTATTTTGCAGAACAAAGCTTCCTTTGACCACATAATATGAATATGGACCACATGCGTGAAGAATTAATTGAAGACCTTACTGGAAGGACATTTCAACCAAACATATACATACTGTTACGATTAAGATAGTTCACAATTCTTAGAAATAAACCCCTAAAAAAAACTTAGAAATAAAGTAAATCAAATTACAAAAAGAAAAAACCGAGCTATATTTATACTACTAATAAAATGATACATAATTTTTTTGTGTAACATATTTTCAATATAAAGAAATTAACGCCATTAAAAAAATATATATAAATAAATTACCCATAAACAATTTTACTATTAATTCCATTAATTATGATTGATTCAGTTCCTATAAAATATACATTTGTTTGATGTTCATATTTAAATAGCATTGGTTATTGATATTCTAAAAAGGAGAAAAAACATCTTATTAAAAAAAATATATGAACAGTTTGCAATTGCATTTTATAAAGAGGTGCTCCTATATGCTAAAAATTTACGACAAGATGTAATAGTATAAATATACCATAAATAACCATAGAAAAGCAGATAAGCAAGCACGTTCTATTGATATCTAACTATGTATCCATTTCCTTCTGTGTGCCACCTTCAATTTGTACAAAGCATATATCCATATATTTTCACCTACCATGTTTCCATGTAACCACATTTTCTGTACAATGGATTAGGCCATGCAGGTACTATTAAACAAACAAGTACCCATCAAGCAACAGGGTACTTCGTTGGTCGTTATGCTTATGCACAAAAATAATGCAAGCTTGTCTTCATGTACTATAATGGGGTTCTCCGTGTTAGGGAAAACTTAGAGCATTTTCAATGATTTTTTTATTTATTTAATAGAGACTCAAACCTAAGTACATAAGAATTAACACATATTCTCTATAAAAAAAAAAAAGAATTAACACATATTGTCTATGTTCACAAACAAAATCACCCTAAGTACAATACTTCACTCAACAGTAGGGAAGGACAATGATACTAACTCTCATGTTTGACATAGTTATGATCACTTACACCTTCCTGATCTCTTTAGGATTTGTCGGGGATGCATAAACTCTTTCATAAAGCTTAAAAATGTTTCAAATCTTCACAAGTTAAATAGAAACCGAAAGTAAGCATATCGATACACAAAAATAGAATAATGGATAAAATTAATTGTTTTTACCATTTACGTTTTTAGCGATGTTAAACATGTGGTATTCAACGTACTTTATCAATTTAAATTAATTAAATATCGTTTTTTTTAAAGGACTTTTGAAAAAAAAATGTATCTCTTATAAATTTAAAATTTAAATAAATTTTCCAACAATTACGACTATCCTTTAAACATCCCAAAACACCTTCACCCAACCTCTTCTTCGAAAAGTTATTTCTCTTTTTGGCTTTCAAGTTTGTCATGTGTTTTATGAAGTGACTTGGTGTGCTGACTTGTTAGCTAATAGCTCATTGCTTATTTCATTGGATTCTATTTGATTCTATCATTCATGCTTCCAACCTTATTTTTGAAGATCACCTAAGATGAATTCTACAATAGAACCGCATATTTTGGTGCTTAAGCGAGTCATCACTTCTCATTTTCTATTTTTTTTAATGTCATTACTTAATAAATACTCGATCTTTTCAACTTAGTATCTCAATAAAAAAAATATTAGACAAGTCCCATCAATGACCATATATTATTATGTAGGGTTAATATGTTTTTGATCTCTATAAATATTTAAAATTTTGTTTTTTTTGTCCTGTACAAAATACAATCGCTTTTTTAGCCATTGTAAAATTTCCCATCAGCATTTGTAGTTCCTATAAAATTTTCTATCAACATTTTTAGTACACGCTAAAATTTTCCGCCATCGTTTTTTGTCCTTAAAAATGCCAAAGAAAAATATTACATGGACTAAAAAGTGTTATTTTATTTTTTAGGAATTAAAAATGAAATTTTACATATTTATATAGACTAAAACATATTTAACTCTATTATATTTTTTAAAAAACTCATATTATAACACACATATTAATACAATTTATTAAATAGGACCGCAAGAAAAACAAGAGGGATGTGTTACTTATGTAACCCTTCTTATTTATAAATATCCAACTTTTTTCATATGCCTCTTTCAAAAACAAAACAAAAAAATGCTTAATTTGAAACATAGATATTTTTCATGCTTAATTTTCGTAATTTAATTTTCTTTAAAAAAAACATTAATGGTGCAGATTGTTTTTCGTTTATCTTCATTCCTCTATAATCTTCTTTCAAATTCAACCATATCAAGCAATATAAAAAAGATTTTCTTTAGTTTTAAGTTTTTTCTAACTGCCAAAAAAAAAAGAATAGTTTTATCTTATGGAATTTCATTAAACTCTAGGCTAAACTACAGTTTTGGCCCCTTAAGTTTGTCAATGTTGCGATTTTGGCCCCTTAATAAAAAAATGAATATTTTGACTCCTAAAATTTAGCCTCTTTTCAATAGTGACCTTTTGCCCAATTTTAACCGAGTCAACGCCTACGTGGCAGCTCACTTGATTAAATGGCGTGCCATGTGTGTAATTATTGATTAAAAAGGAAAGAAAAAAGCCACATGTTTATTGATGAATTAGAAAAAATAAAAAAAGGAAAGAAAAAAAGATGGAGCACGTGAAACCAGAAAAGAAAAAAAAACCAACAACTACATCCATCAATCCTTCTCCTTCATCTTCTTCACCTATCAACTTCAAAAAACCCAAAAGAATTTTTTTTTTCCTAAATTTGAAATCTTCATAATATCAAACACAGCAAACCAATGTTCTTGATCATCCTCTCTTCTTCTCTATTCACAAAATCAAAAAAAAACATAAAATCAATCCAAAAACCAAATTAAATCCTTAAACAATTTATGGGTTTTCATTCAAACCCAACTAAACTCCAAAAATTAATTTTAAGAGTTTAGGTAATTTACAAAACTTTCTGGTGTAAACTCCGTGAAAAAGAGTGAGGTTACCACTTACCAAAAGCATATTGGTCCTTTTGTCCCTCCTTCGAAATCCATGGTGAGCAAAATAAGCAGCCTGTGATATTCAATCTCAATAAACATTCATTCCATCATTGAGTCAAAAACTAAATGCAAAATGAACATATGCCTGGAAGGGAAGAAGTATATTTAGCAGTCCAAATTTCCATAATAACCCCAAAGAAGCTTCACCAGAACCATAAGCTAGCATATAATTTATTTTCATGCACTGGTAAAGGTGCTTTCGGCGAGGTACGGAAATACATCTAAGCAAATTGATTGCTGTTAATTTTACTTCATACACTCGTAGTTTCTTTGATGAAGGATGTTGTTGGTAGCTGGTTAGTGCTGGTAGAGAGAAAGAAGGGTTCAGAGAGAAAGGTTGAAAGAGCGCAAAAGTTATGGTGCATAAGGAAATCCTTATGCACCGTGCATAAACACTTCGCAACCATCAGATCTAGTGTACACGTGTAATAATCCTAGACTTCTCAAACTACACCAAATCAAACTTCATTTGCTTCAAACATTTCTCTCACTAAAACATAAAGCTCTCCCCCTCTCTCTATAATTCAGATGAGTCTTCATCTCTTCTGGCCACACATGATGATTCCGGCGCGGTGGTCGCCGGCCAGAGGCGGCGGCGGCGCCGTGCCGGAGAACCAAACTCACCTTTTTTAAAAACTAAAGCCATTTTTCAACCTCCATTTTCGTTTTAAAGCGAAATCCGAACTCGAATCGCGCAAAAACACAACGAGAAGGAGTAGATCTAAAGATTAAAATCGGTTCGCTCCTCTTCTTCCCTCGCGTTTTCTTCTTCTTCTTCTTCGATCCAGTGGTGCTGTGTTGATTGCTATATGTTACTGTTTCGTCACTGTCTATTTTCACGGTTTCAGATCTGAAGTTGTTACTAGATTCAAAATCTTTGTGATGTTAGAGGGATTTATGGCTGGGAAACTGCTGGAAACCATTAAGTACATCTAATGGTTTTCCAGAACAAAATGGTTTTGGCATTCTGGTACGATGATGATGATGATGAACGACGGTGTTGATGATGAGATTGAATATTCTGGAAACCATTTCCACAGCAAAATGGTTTTGGCATTTCGGTGCGGTGATGATAATGAACGACGGTGTTGATGATGAGATTGAAGATTCTGAAAACCATTTTCACAACAAAATGGTTTTGGAGTACAACTCACAGAAACCATTTCCACAGCAAAATGGTTCTGGCATTCCGGTACGACGATGGTGATGAACGATGGTGTTGATGATGAGATTGAAGTTTCCGCGTTTGGTTCGTTTTGTTTTGTTTTGTTTGGTTTCATTTGGGGGTGTAGGAAGCAATTATGTTGGGATTTATGCACGGTGCATAAGGATTTTCTTATGCACCATAACCGCTTCCTTGAAAGAGGTGTTAGTCACTTGCCAAGCCTTTCCAATTTTTTTTTTATTCAAACAATTACATAGGTGGCGTTTTGTTTTTATAAAAATGAAAAAATACACAGCTTACCTACCACATCCATTAACGAAGTGACACCTAAGAGTTGACCCGGTCAAAATTGGCCAAATGGTCACTATTGCAAATGAGCTACATCTTAAGGGTTAAAATATTAATTTTTTTTATTAAGAGGCTAAAATCACAACATTAACAAACTTAATGGGCCAAAACTATAGTTTAGCTTAAACTCTTTTACTACTATGATCAGTGTATTATTACGACAGCTAAGCGTGATTAGGCAAATTTATTGTGAAACTAAAATCACGCATGGCAAAAACATAAATATACTACAGTGTTTTGGACTTAACAGTTAACAAGCTTCAACAGTTGAGTAGTTTTTTTTGCAGTACAGTCCATAGTAATAAATTCACAGCTCACCTCAAAAATCAAAATGGAAAAAAAATAAAATTAATTACTGATAATGAGTCACATTCATAGATAAGAGATGAGAAAAATCCCAAAGAAGGAAGAGAACCTTATTACTAACCTTACATTACAGAATTGAAATTTCTGAAATTGATGTTTCTTTGTTTGTTTATTAGTAACACATTTTTATGAGTTGTAAGGTATCTATTACCTACCACTGATAACTCCACCCCTTCTTCTTCTTTTTCTTTTTCCTCATTATCATCACACACAAAAAAAAATCATGTTTTTTTCTTTAGATAGTTCCATTCTATCTTAGATTCATTCACATTTTCCACTCCCCACATAAACAATTTTCACCTATTTAGATATTGTTGTTTTTTCTGACAACTTCCTAGATTTGGGGTGTCAAAAAGATCTAACCTTTATGTTTTGTTCTTTTGTTTGTCTCTCTTCACTTATGACAAAGCTGTTTCTGAGATCTGGGTTTTGAAGATTTTCACTAAAGGTTAGTTTTTTTTGTTGTTGTTGTTGTTGTTAATTTTAATGTAATATGTTGAATTATGTGAGTTAATTGTTTATTTCATGTTTTGTAGGTGAATTATTATCAAGGTTTGTTTTTGAGAAATGGGTTCTAATCTGAATGCTGAATTATCAAAGAAAACTTCTTTTTTTGGTATAAAGGTTTGGGAAATTATTGCAATTGTAGTTGGTTTGTCAATTATAGTTATTCTCACTGTGTTATCAATTTGCCTTACTTCAAGGAAGAAATCTAGAAAAGCTAGAAACGAGATTCCTGTTACTGAGATACCAAATGTGTCAAAAGAAATCAAAGAAGTGAGGGTTGAACAAGTATCAACAAATGGATTTGCGCCTCGTGATGGAATACTTTTAACCATTCATGATAAATCTAGTGACAAGGAATCAGACAAAGTTATGGTTCATTTAGGTTTAGGGAAGAAGGTGAAGAATGGTGATAGTAGTAGTCATTCAGATTCATTTCATCAATACATGGAGAGAGATGGGGGTGGAGGGTCACATTCGCAATCAGGTGAAGAAGGTAGTTCGGGAACGGTTACTGTGTACAAACACTCTTCGGCTTCATACCCTATAACAGCTCCTTCGCCTTTATCTGGCCTTCCGGAATTCTCTCACTTAGGTTGGGGTCATTGGTTTACTTTGAGGGATCTTGAACTTGCTACAAACCGGTTTGCGAAAGAAAATGTACTTGGTGAAGGTGGTTATGGAGTTGTTTATAAGGGACAGTTGATCAACGGAAGTCCAGTTGCAGTTAAAAAGATACTCAATAATATGTGAGTTCCATTAGAATGCTGAGCTTAGTTACCTTAATTTTGTTTTCCTTAGCGCCTTTTTGGATTGACTTATTTAAGTCAATCTACTTACATAAGCTCTTGTGAGACTGTTTGGAAGAGCTTACGGAAACAACATATGATATGTTCATAGTTGTTTTCAGCTTATTTCTATAAGCTCTCCATGATAGTCTATGAAAAACAATTTTACATTTTGTTCCAGAAATAGCTTATACATAAACCCTTTTACAATTCTTCTGCATCTCCTTATTATTAGGCTGAAAATTCAACTTTTAAGTTGTTCTTTTGTTGGTATAACAGTGGTCAAGCAGAGAAAGAATTTAGAGTGGAAGTTGAAGCTATTGGTCATGTCAGACACAAAAACTTGGTTCGACTTTTGGGGTTCTGCGTCGAGGGAACTCACAGGTATCCATATTCTCAATTACAAAAGTATGACTGTATGAGTGATCATAATCTGCTTAGCTTTATTATAATAATCTGCTTTATTAAATAAAAATTATAATAATCTGCTTAGCTTTATTAAATAATTTTTGCTGGAATTAATGGTGATCATAATATGAATTGCAAGTTCTTTAATCTGAAATATATTTTTCCTCATATATGGTATATTTTCAGGATTCTAGTCTATGAGTATGTCAATAATGGAAACTTAGAGCAATGGCTTCATGGAGCCATGCGTCACCATGGCTATCTTACGTGGGAAGCACGCATCAAGATTCTCCTTGGCACAGCCAAAGCGTGAGCCTCTGCATCTATGCTTTTCATTTTCTTTGTAGTCCCTGTATAAAGCAATATACTTGTTTCAGGCTTGCGTATTTGCACGAAGCAATTGAGCCAAAGGTGGTACACCGAGATATCAAGTCAAGCAACATATTAATTGACGATGATTTCAATGCTAAGGTTTCTGATTTTGGTCTGGCCAAATTACTGGGTGCTGGGAAGAGTCATGTCACAACTCGAGTTATGGGAACCTTTGGGTCAGTATTTTCTTGCTCTACCCTTGAGAGTGGTGAATTTTTCCCTTGCTAAGTATTGTTATACTATTTTTAAGAAAAATCAATTCTTATATGCTTTTTCTCTCTAAATTTTTGACAGATACGTGGCTCCTGAATATGCAAACACTGGCCTTCTAAATGAGAAGAGTGATGTTTATAGCTTTGGTGTTTTGCTATTGGAAGGAATCACTGGAAGAGATCCAGTTGATTATGGTCGTCCGGCAAATGAAGTGAGTAAACCAATATTATGTCTCTGGGACAAAATCCAGCTTGAAGTATGTGCGTTTGATTGCATTGATTTACTTAATAATCCTGAAGTGTTAGATGTAAGCTTTATTTATTCAATATTGTGCATTTGTGGCTTATCTTCACAAATGTTTCAAATATACTACACCTCATCCTTTTTCCGGTCAATTTGAGAATAAAAGTTGCTTCTATCAATATACTATTAAGAACATATTTGTTCATATTATTAGATACAACGTATACCATTATGTTTTCGATTGTCTGGTGCATGACTGATCTTACGATATTGATACGTGATTTTTAACCATAACCTCATTAGGATGACGTTATGGTTAAAAATTGAGCTGGTAAATCGCAGTTAGGATTCAAAGTTAATTTTTGCTTCTGAAGCGTTCCTTTCAGAAACAGTAAACACATGATAGTCTCAGCAAAGCGTTAGGATTCAAAGTTAATCTTCGCTTCTGAAGCATCCCTTTCAAAAACAAAAAACATGAACAACATTCTCAGGAATGCTAGTAACTATCATGTCCGTGTGTTTTTAGCTGTCCCTACTATTCTACTAGAGTTTGTTCCTTCTTGCTGTATACCTTTCAATGTTCACCAGCTAAGCTTTGTGGGTCACAGCTGCCTTTCTTTTTAACAACATTTTGAGTGTTACAGATAAGGTGGCATATACATTGAATGATACATTGCAATGATTTTTTTTTTTTGCTCGAACAGCTAAATATTTCTCACTGTTCAACTACTACTATTATTACTATGACTACGAGGCACTCTTCTATGGAACAAAATCTATTACTGTGCACTTTTAAACTTTATCCTGTGCTCTAACATAGTAATAGACAGTTGGCATCCTCTAGATTTAGTTTTAATTTGAGTCGTTAATGATTACATCTAGTTTAACTATGAAGTATGAACTCTGGCCTAGCACCGGTAATTATTATCAGAGGATAGTTTGTATAGAGGATTAATTTTGCTCCATTAATATTTATTATTAACAATAAATGTGTTTTTTGTTACTTATTTCTACATGGAAACTTTTTTATCAATGGTTTTTATTGATCTTTACTGTGAAACGTCAATGCTCTTAGGTGAATCTAGTTGATTGGCTGAAAATGATGGTTGGAAATAGGAGATCAGAAGAAGTGGTTGACCCAAACATTGAGGTGAAGCCATCAACCAGAGCTTTGAAAAGGGCTCTCTTAACTGCTTTAAGATGTGTGGATCCAGATTCTGAGAAAAGACCCAAGATGAGCCAGGTTGTACGTATGCTGGAGTCGGAGGAATACCCTTTAGCAAGAGAGGTTTGTTCTCCCCCCACTCCGTCATTAAATCATTAAAAGCTTACTAATGTTACTGTGCTAATACTAAGCCAAGCTAGCATGGCTTGTTGCAAGCGATAGTTTCCGAAAAATTTATGTTGTGGAGGCAACACTCATACAACTTCTGATGGGATACCAACCATATAGTATTACAATATCATATATGTTGGCCGCTATTATATGTATGAGAGAGAGAGAGAGATCAAAATTGTTGGAAGGACAAAAGGCGACCATAATCATGTTGGATTTGGATTGTGTGTAGTGTGACTGTTCGCAGTTATCCACATCTGGACTGTTTGATTAAGATTGGATGGGCCAGATTTCAATGCAGATTTTGTTTATGTTTTAAATAGAACATACCGAGCTTGAAATCTGGATCATCCGGTCTTTGATCAGACGGTCCTGAGAGACTGTCCTGATGTGGTTGATTGTGTGCAGTCATTGGATTGTGACTGCACACAATCCAGATCCAAGCTGTCCTACTTGTGATACCACTATAAGACTTTTTTTTTTGTCGTACGCTATAAGACATGAAATTGGTGGAATTGTGTAAAATATTGAACCAGCAAGTCAGGTGATCCAACCGTTTATTCATCGTCAGACAATTGTTATGTGAACAATTTATTAGAACACAAAAGTTGTTACATTCTCATTCAGAAGATTAATCTTATAATTTTGGTTCGTTTTTTCAAAATGAATTTACTGGCCTTTTATTTTTTCATTGTGTGGATGTTCAGGATCGAAGGCACAGGAGAAGAAATCAAGGGGGTAGTGCAGAAATTGACTCCCAGAGGGAATTTTCGGACACAGACAGGAGTGAGATTCAGAGTTCTAGAGAAGAGAGCAGAGGGTAACGGCACACACGACTCAAAGGCAGATTCTTTTCGAGAAACAATGGTTTACTGGGATGTATAAAGTGGTAGTTTTTGTTTTTTCAAGTAGCATTTTAGATTCTTGGATTTTCCCTTTTTGTTTTGGTGTCTGTCCTATTGTTTGTGTATGAAAGGGGGGTGGTATTGGTAAGATAAGAACCCAATAAACTGGGTGTGTACATAATCAGATATCTTCTTAGATTTCCATTATTTGTTCTGCTTGCCAGTTGCCCCTGCAGAAAGTTCAAGGGTCCAATTTTTCTCACCCTATCATAAGTACTTCGACAGTTTTATTTAACAATAAAAAATCCAATATATCCTTCCAAAAAAATTCCAATAGAAAAAAAATGTAGTGTTCATAGGTACTATTTATTTTCTTGAATATAATATACGTACAACTTTTTATGCTCATTTTTTTAAAGGTTTTTATTCTCAAATTTAAAGGGTGAAATTTTTTATTCTCAAGAATAAAACACAATTTTTATTTATCAAAACGTAGTAAAACACAACTACCAATAACTACTATTTTTTAAGTGTAAAAGAAAACCCAATTTCCTCTATTATAGTTTTACTAGCGCTCCGTGCACGTCTGTCTTTTTTTCCTGCTTTAACACGTGAAAATTATATGCAATGTTTTTTTTTAATGAAATTTTGATATATGTATGTTTGAGAGTTTTAAAGATGTTTGCGAATTTTAAATAGTAATAAACTATATTTATCTTTTATCAATAATATAAGAAATATAATAAAATTTCTTATCTTTTTTTTTTTAATAGCAAGTTTGTTTAAGGGTATAACTGAAATAATGAAAAATTTAGTCTAAATCATGTATTTTCCTTATATATTGTTATTGATTATAAATAAATTAAAAATTTTTTTTTTTTTTTTTGACAGGAACTAAATTAACTATTTTCATTCATAATATCAAATTCGATACAAGATGACATATGATCATGACATTGAGACCTAGCATATGACAACGAAGCCCTTGCTAACAAATGAGCCACATTGTTTGCTTGTCGTCTGATAAAACTTATCTTAAAGTTTGGTAATCTAGAAAGTGAAGCCTTACAATAGTTTAGAATAGCTCCAAGATAGATTAAAGATTCTTGGAACTAAGAAGAATTTACCAAAATATTTGTGTTAATAGGATTCTTAGAAAAGCAAACCTCAATAATAAATTTTAAAACTTTCCCTCAAAAAAAAAAAAAAAATTAAAACTTATATATAAATTTTCCTTAAAAAAAACTTATTATAAATTTGTTAAAGTTTGTTTTTTTTTCGAAATAAAAAACAACAAAATACCTAAAAATTCCTTAAAAAAAACAAAATACCTAAAAATATTAGGCGTAACCGTCCCCGTACTAGGAGCGAAGTTTTCTTATTGTTAGTTATAGGTTTATGAATTTCAAACAAAATTATGTTTCAATAAAATCCAATAAAGTCCCCATCCAATATTTGCAACGAGTTTTTCCACTGACTGCACAACGCAACACTTGAGTGAGTTTTCAATTAGAGATGGAGAAATCACTTTCTGCAAGCACCTCCTTTAATGATCACATATATGATGATGTTGCCTTGGTTATTCTCTCAAAATTGCCTCTCAAATCTTTGATTAGATTCCATTGTGTACGTAAATCATGGTCTCTCTTATTTGAAAACTCTTATTTCATGAATATGTTTCAAAGAAATTTCTTATCTAATGATCAGTCTTATAACGATGATACATCTCTTCTATCGCATCATATTACACTATGGCGTATTAGTCGCATATATGCGTCTGCGTTGTATTCTCTTGCCGTGAGAGGTTTGATAATATTGTCAAATTGGATTGGCCAAATCCTTTTCAAGAGCAATTTGACTTTAACTTTAATATTTATGGCAATGCCAGTGTTAATGGAATTCTTTGTATTGAAGACACGGAGAGAGTTGGGGACATTCATTGTATTCAAGAATTATGGAGAGTTGTATTGTGGAATAGAGCTACGGGTGAATTCAAAGTTACTCCTCCGAGTCCTTTTGCATTTGATTCTCCATGTTGGCATCCCAGTATTCGTCTTCAAGGATTTGGCTATGATCAAGTTAGAGATGACTATAAGGTGATTCGACATATTCTTCCCAAAAACCGACGAAGATGAGGTTGAGACATGGAGACATGGAAATCTTTGATTAGATTCCGTTGTGTACGTAAATCATGGTCTCTCTTATTTGAAAACTCTTATTTCATGAATATGTTTCAAAGAAATTTCTTATCTAATGATCAGTCTTATAACGATGATACATCTCTTCTATCGCATCATATTACACTATGGCGTATTAGTCGCATATATGCGTCTGCGTTGTATTCTCTTGCCGTGAGAGGTTTGATAATATTGTCAAATTGGATTGGCCAAATCCTTTTCAAGAGCAATTTGACTTTAACTTTAATATTTATGGCAATGCCAGTGTTAATGGAATTCTTTGTATTGAAGACACGGAGAGAGTTGGGGACATTCATTGTATTCAAGAATTATGGAGAGTTGTATTGTGGAATAGAGCTACAGGTGAATTCAAAGTTACTCCTCCGAGTCCTTTTGCATTTGATTCTCCATGTTGGCATCCCAGTATTAGTCTTCATGGATTTGGCTATGATCAAGTTAGAGATGACTATAAGGTGATTCGACATATTCTTCCCAAAAACCGACGAAGATGAGGTTGAGACATGGAAAGATGGATATCACTCTTCCTTGTGGGAGATATATTCTCTGAAAAGCAACTCTTGGTGGAAATTTGATATAGATCATATGCCTACACAATATGATTGTAATGTAAGTGTTCAAGTGTATGCAGATGGAGTGTGCCACTGGTGGGGTGAAAGTGAAACACATGATGAAGTTTATTTGGTTTCATTTGACTTGAGCAATGAGGTATTTGTGAAAACATTAATACCTTCAAATATGGATGATATTGATTCTAGAGTTGTGTTGTGTTTAGACACTTAAATGTGTTAAATGGATCAATTGGATGTATTTCAAATTATTTAAACACCGGTACTTTTCACATATCAATTTTAGGTGAAATTGGAGTGAAGGAGTCATGGACCAAACTCGTTATTGTGGGTCCTTTGTCTTGTGTCAACCATCCTATTAGAATTGGTAAGAAGGGTGATATATTCTTTAAAAAAGAAGAGGATGAACTAGTTTCGTTTAATTTAAGCACACAGAAAATTGAAGAGCTTGGTGTTTAATAGTTTATAAGGAAAGCTTTCTACCGATTGCCAGAATCAACAATTAGACTTTTTCTGTCTTCATCCGCACTAGAGTTACATGACAATGATTATTATGATTTTAATTGAAAAGCATTGATTTTCAGCTTTGTATGTTATCAACTATAATAATCTACCGATACATGTGCTGTTTTGTTTTATTTTTTTACTTTGTGAGCATATTGGTATGACAGTTCACCAGTGTTGATATTGGTTATCCATATTATGTATTCCTATGATGTAATGAAAAAGAAGCAACTCTCAATTGTATGCAAGAAGCAAACCAGAATACTATGTACGGTGAAGAGGAAACAAAAACAGAAGGCAAATAACAAAAAAAAGGTAGTTCAAAGGCATCAACAATCATGCTTATTTGTTGAGCAAAGTTTTAAGGTTTAAAAATGGATTGACACCTAATTAGACGTACTAAATGTTCCATACATAATTACGGTTCTCAAAACTAATGAAATATACATCTTAGGTCATAACGACAAAACGCATCCATGACACAATTCCGACCACATAATACTCAGCTCGAAAAAGAAAAAAAAAATAAAAAGGTTACAAATGCGGTGAGCGTGGATCGAACACGCGACCTTCAGATCTTCAGTCTGACGCTCTCCCAACTGAGCTATCCCCGCAGATGAACAACTACTTCGTAATACAATATAAGTATTATGCGCACGTCTACCACGTGAATAATTAGAGTCCAAGTCTGGTTTGTCAAATAAAATATGTGATACATTTTCAAATAAATTATTAATTAATTACATATGTTTTTTTCTTTTTTTTTAAAGGTGGTATGTTTTTCTCTTAAAAAAGATTAAATTTAATTACGCATATTTTATTTAAAAATCGGGCTAATTGTTTTAATTGACGGGGTAACAAAATATTCGCTAACAAAGACATCCGTTGTTTGATAAAGTTATGCTGCTATCTTTTTTATAGTTAAAGGCAAAGAGTTCTAATTTTGCTTTTGATTATCATGTGTAGTGGCCGAACCATTTACCATGCATGAGTTTCACCGTGTAGCTTCTCTTCTTTTCTGCATCCTTGTGCTACTTTTTTGGGTTCGGTTGCTTTTGCTATTGTAATTAACTTTATGTGCTCTACTTTGACACACCTTATATCAGGTAGTGCACTTTCATTGTTATAATATTTCTCATTTTACCTTGTTAAAAATATACGTGAAGTCTGAAAAATGCTCTACTTTGACACACCTTGTATCGGGTAGTGCACTTTCGTTGTTATAATATTTCTCATTTTAGCTTGTTAAAAATATACGTGAAGTCTGAAAAATGATAATGTAAAACAAAACACACATACACACAAATTCTAACTCTGTTATTGGAGATTTTTCATATTTTTATCTCATATAAGGTTAAAAAAATTCGTTAAACATTTCATAATTAATTTGTACCACAATTAGAAAACTCCAAAATTTCTTTATTTTTGACAGAAGAAACTCCAAAATTTCATTATTTTAATCATTTTGAAGTCTTCATTTTCCTAATTATTTTGAAGTAGATTTAAATTTTTGCTCTTGCTAACAAGTGTTTTCGGAACACGTCTTAAGGATTCTAAATTAAGTAATTATTCTTTAAAAAAGTCAAATATTTTAATTTTCAATGCATTAAATACACGTATTTTTAAAAATATTTACTATTTTGTGGTCCTTAAACAGTGTTCCGGAGACGATGGTTAGCATTTCCTAAATTTAAATTAATTTTGCTTAGATGTCAAACAAAACTTTAGTGTACCAAAGAATTTTCCTAATTCAAAACATTAAAAATGGGAAATTTAAATTTAAATATTTCCAAAATTTGATCAATATTAACGACAAATTTAACTCCCAAAAAACCAAGTAAACGAGAAAAACTTCTTCCCGATGTGCACATAACCCCATGCAATCTGGGAGTGATCATTCCATAACGAGCGGGAAGCAAGTATTCTACCTTTGTCCTTAATTATAAAACTCTTTCAGTTTTTCCCTTATCTTATTTTATAAGACCCCTTTTAAATTTTAATGTGCATTAATCATTTCTTTATCATTATATCCCTATTTATGTTACATATTTTTCTGCAATATATAAATTTTCCATGAAAACATGAACTAATTCTCTCTCTTAAAGGGTAAACATGTAAAAAAATAATAATTGTCAACAAAATTAATTCAACAATCAACTTTCTTAATTCCCATTTTTTTTTCTTTTCAAAAAGGGTCTTATATTTGAAGACTGTGGTATAAAAAGAAAAAGGCCTTAGATTTGAATTTTACCATTCATTAAAAGTATTTTTCTATAATATTTTTTCTTTTTTATAATATTATTTAAATTATTAATTAAAAAAATAGTTAAATCCCATAAAATAGTAACAACCTCCCTATTTTCACAATTTTGCTAACTTAATCCTCTGTTTTAAAATTCGACAGTTTTGGTCCATCTATATAACATTTTGTCTAAAATATGGTGATATAACATGTTTTAAATGAAATTTTTAAAGTAATTTTCTTACAATTTCATCGATATTGATAGTTTTCCATCTTCATATCTTATTCGAAGACATTTAAAACCTATCACATCATCTTTCTTGGTTAAAAAAATATGATAGAGGGGTGAAAATTGTCGAACTTTAAAACAGGGATCGATTTCACAAAAAGATGAAAATAAGGAGACCAAAACTGCTATCAAGCTTAAACAAAATATTGTCTATAACAATGTATAAAAAGAATAAGAGATTGAGTTAGATTATTTATTATTCTAATTTTACCCTTACATAAATTTTTCTATAATAATGTTTATATTGTTGATGTCATTAAAAAAATAAAATTTTACATTTTATTTGTTATATTATTGGTGTAATTTAAAAAGATAAGCATGTTACAATTTGAAATCACAAACATCTATACATATAATTTTAATTAAAATCAAACTAATTTCATAAAAAATATTGTTCATGATCAAACTAATTTCATAAAAGATATTGTTCACTAATTACACACATTAACGCAAAAAAGAATTTGGAGAACACAAAAAAAAGATTGCAGATAAACACGAGCCGTAATCAGGAAGAAAAAAAGTTTCAACACTAATATCAATCAAAATACATAACCATCGTCACAAAACAAAATTAAATATTTCGCAGACTGATTTGGACGTGTCATATCTTCTTTCTGTCTATTTTCTTTTTCTACAAAATGAATGAATAACCATAAACTGACAACAAAAGGAAAAAACTTATCTCACAAGGAAAAATACAGGGAAAATTTTGTTTCTTTACTTGTTTTGCTTCTATCAAGGACTGAACGACATGACAGCGCATTTTAATTCAATCACTATGGTAGAGTTCATCTATTTGACACATTCAAGGTTGAACCAACAGTCTCTTAGAAGCTTCCTTCTTAGGAGTCACAACCAATTAGCCATGTCAAGAATCCAAGCACCCTAACGGCTAGATTCAACCTATTCCCGAAGCAGAAAGAAATGGTCCTCACTTATGAAACAGATAACAAGTCTGACAAAACTCTGCTTATCTAGCATGGGGAAGAATCTGTCAAAAGGGAATCGGTATATAAATATATGATTATGTTCAGATCATTATCACTATATATATAGAACATTCAAACAAAAAAATCATACACAAACCCTACCTTCCTAAGCTAGAACCCAAACCCTGCCTTCAAATCACTAAAACAGAAAGTTTAAAGAATTTGCCACAGTTTTCTAGTCAAACACGCGACAAGGTATTCAGAATATTACAATCCGTACCTATATATTTTATGAGTGTAGCACTTGTCGGGATATCTGTAGCATCCAATCAACATACCCATTGTTACCACCCATCTGGTCCTCAACAAGGTTTGTAAGGAGGAGGAATCCTTCTTTGGGCTGCTCACCTTGCCTCACAAGGTGGCACAGCTGGTAATATGCACGATCATCATTTCTTAATTTTTCAAGTACCCTCATCAGCCTCCTTGACATTTCATTATTATGCTCATGGAGAGTAGCCTGTTAAAAGAAACAACACAGCAACAGATTAATTTCAAATTTTGTTCAACTAGACAAACGAAGGAGGAAACCGACCCTACTTAGTGGGATAAGGCTTGGTTGTTGTTATAGACAAGTAAAGGAGGAACAACGAGGAGTTTTCAAATTACAAAATTGTCAATTCAAATGATTTTTTCTTGTCTATCACTTCCCAATGGTTGTTCATCCAGCAGTGTGAGAACAACAAGGAGAGTTATGTTATGTGAGAGGAGAGTTGTTGAACGACTTGCAAGGAATAATTCAAATTGTTTTAGTTTTTCCTTTTTAATTAAATTATTTTAATATGAAATGGTAAAAATGTGAGCTCCGATTAGATGAGACTATAAAAGTGTTTCACTTACTGTGTACGTAAAAAACTCCATAATATAATATACTTTGAATTCAACTATGGAAAACAAGAATAAAAATTGGCAAGCAAGATCTTTGTGACAATTATTTATCATTCAACAGTTGTATATACACTAGAATACAAAACAAGAATAAAATATATCCAAAAAGTAACCAAGATAAATTTGAACATGACAACAGCCTATAATAAACTCTTATTCTCGATCACCCTCTCTCCTCTGCCTAGAAAAATAAACCTATTATGAACCTAGGTTTGTACAGAATGAATAAACAATACCTTTGATAATTCTGCCGCGAAGTCTGCACCGAGTAAATTCTTTGCTATATCAGGTGAAATCACCCTACCAAACCATATAATAAATCGGAAGCCATCATCAAATAAATAAAGGCCCCTAGAGTCTAAGCTCTCCCCAGTCAAAGGTAACCTTCTCTCGATACTTTTTAAGTCATCAGCTTGTATGGATGGCTACAACACAAACAAAAATAAATCAGACAGTTTATCCCTATTATTGGTATATACTATCAAGGGCGGGTAAAACATACCTTCAGAAGATATTCATCAAGTCGAATCAAGCTAGGGTAGAGAAGTTTCAACAATTTTTTTATTGGTAGAGTCATCATTGTATGTCCTGCTGCACATCGATCATCCAATGAAACATCGCCATACCCTCCACGTAGAGCCGTTGATTTACAAAGAGCTAATCCATACAACTTTAGGAGCTTTAAAGACTCTGGATATATCATCCTGTTGGCCAAGCGATGTTGCACAGCATAAAGATTTCGATACTCCTTGAGGGCTTTCACAATCCTTAGTTGCACAGCATTCCGTGCATCCTCCAGTTTTTGGGACGATGTTTTCTCAATTGCTGCAAATAACAACCGTATAAGAAGATAGAAACAACCAGATCGGAATATAAGTCCAGAAGTTTGGTTTATCTTACCTAGCCTACAAAATAGAGAGACAACTGCACCAGTATCAGCCAGGCGATAGATATCTGCCAAGTCTGTAACTACTGGCACTGCCATTGTGTGTACTCTGATACGCCTTTCTCCACAGGATGCAGTATAACTATTTTGTTGTTAGGGATACATCAGATTTAAAAGAATTTGCATACTAATCATCCTGACTTACTGAACTTAACTGAATATTAAGCATGGTAAACATTCATACAATTGTTTAAAAGGAGAAGAGAAATAGTAAAAACAAAGCATGATAAAGATGAGCTCGATGTATTATGAAAAAAAAAGAAGTAAAAATAGCAGACTGGCCTACAAATAAAAAAGAATAAATACGGCTATTTTTTTTTTTTAAAATGTCCCCGTTGTTACAGCCCAGTGGTTTGACTGTGAGGACATTTTATGTGGAACCCCGGGTTCGATCCCGAGTCTCCACACTCCCCCCTCCTCGTGTGTATTGTTTATTGAATATATGTTGGCCAATTAGCGGTAGTTAAAAAAAAGTATTTTTTTAAATAAAAGAAAAAATGTAATTTTCAGAATGATTCAAAAGTACAAACTACCTTTGAAAATTAATATCAAATATATATATATATATAAACTTTATCATTACCAATAAAGCTCATGAGTATATTAGAATTCATCTTAAGAATTCTTGAAGAAAGGATACAGCAATGCAACTTGAAAGTAAATAGTCTGAGTTGTCAATAATGTCTCTTCAAGTGATAACTGCATGGCGAAGGCCTTATCACAATCTACAGCTGGAAGTGCTAACAAATCTGTGGACCTTAGCATGAAGTTTCCATGATAAGTTGTGAAACGAACACCTAAAAACATAGGCAACGATCATCTACTATATGTGTATGAGTATATGTTTGTTCTTATATATGCTAAATTGTATATACGCATTGCATGTAACAAAAAGGAGGAAAGGAAGGTAAGTATTTCCAACACAAAATGAATGCACAAACCTTTTGCACATCTGATACGCATTACAGCTTCCCATGCAGTCTCTCTGGTGAGGTCTCTCCTTAATTCATGACTCAATTTCTCCCCATGAATGGCTGATTGGAAAGCTGGATAGTAATACACTTGACCAGCAGTGTACTTTGCCAGAGTTCCTAAACAGACAGGAAAAAAAAAACATAATTTACTTCAAGTATAAGATCATCAGCGCGCAAGACTATATGCTTAGAAGACCGCAAATGCTGACAGAATTACATCGGGACACGGGGATACATTGATTGTTTACAGATATAGCTACTACAATCAACACATAACTTGTGAATTCTTTTTGAGCATCTACAGACTAGTTCATAGTCAAATAGATCCATGAGTTAGAGTATCAGTTTATAATCAAATCATAGTTGAAGCCCATAAACTCATGTCATTAAGTCATCATAAAACAATGCCACAACTGAAGAATCATCAAATATATCAATCTTCCAGATTCTAATCAAGAGTAACAGGTTTAACAATAGAATGGCATGAGGAAATACATAGAAATTGAAGGAAAATAAAATACATAGAAATTGAAGGAAAATAAAATACCTAAGGAGGCTATGTCAGTGTACTTATCACTGAATGCATACACATTTACTGAGATTTGGTACTTAGAAAACTCAGCAGCCATCTGCTTATAAAATGGATCTTCGGGCAGTCTCAGTCCATGTTCTTTATCTGTCCCATAAACACGTGAATCGTCTCCCCGTAATTTCAAGCGACCAACACCAAGAGATGGAAGTGTATTTTGAAAAATTAACAATTTCCCTCCAAGTTGACTCTGCAGAAGCATGGAAAGACCATAACAGAGTAATGCATAAGAAAATGAAATTGTCAAATGCACAAGAAAAAATGCACTCAAAAGTCAACAAATTCAAGGTAGATAGTGTTCTCTTAAGTTTAGATAGCCACATGTCACACCCCATTATGCAAGGAGTGCAACTTGATTTATCTATGGTTTATCTAATTTATTAAGTGACTTTGTGAGCAAAGCTCCATCACCACATTGGAACTTGGAATTCAGCAAGGTATTAAATCTTAAAATATTGAAAGTTTCAGCACACACTTGGTTGTTTTAACACAAGTAAACTTGTTTATTGACAGAACTGGATTAGGGTTGAGGGACAACCTTCGCTAGAAAAAGAATGTCTTATGACCAGTATCACTATCAACATGATAATAAGGACATGGATCTCCTCCCTCAGAATCACCCCTCACTCTTCCTCCGCTCCTATTATTTATACAATTTTGATCCCACTCAGACTAATTGTCAAGCTAATTAACTGTTTCAGCTAACTACAGTTGTCTATTCCCAACAGACACATTCACTAAGTGATTTAAATGCTACAGATTATCAAAAATTTATATACTCTATTAAATACAAAATACACAAAAGATATTACTTGTAACGAAACAACTGAGGGCAGACTTTCCATAATTTGCAAAAGGACAATAACAACAACAACCAAGCCTTATCCAACAAGTGGGGTCGACGACATGGATCAAACAACGCCATAATGTTTTATCATATACCATATTTTTATCCAACTCATTAATCTCTAGATCTTAATAATTTCTCTAATAGTTTTTCAAGGTCTTCTTTTGCCTCTAGTGATTTAACTACCCTCCATCTGATCTACTCTCCTTACTACAGAATCTACAAGTCTTCACTCTGCATGCCGAAACCACCTAAGTCTAGTTTACACCAAAATCTCTCTAGATACTCTACCATACGCCTTCTCCAGATCAATGCAAACTAAGTGCAAGTCTTTTTTATCCATCCAATATCGCTCTATCACACGTCGTAGTAAGTCCATCTATCCTTTAAATCTTTTTCATGAACCAAAACTCTACATTCTTCATCCTTTATACACTTCACTTGATCCAAGTCTCTTATCTTTCTTTCCCACCCCTTAGCAAGCCTATATATAATTTTTTCTCCCTCCTTGGTGCCGAAGGATTGGTATAACCTTTCAAAAGCTTGAGTTCTTGCTTCGCTCGCTGCGTTCTTGGTCTCTATCTTAGCTTCGTTATCTCACCGCCTTCTTGGTCTCTTTCTTAGCTTCGTTAAAATTTTCCCAAGTGTTGATATTTTTTACACTTGGACCAAGCTTTAAAGCATTCCCTTTTGATTCGAACCTTACTTTGAACACTTTCGGTTCACCACCAAGATTCGTTACACCCGGGTCCAAAACATTTTGATTCTCCCAAAGTTTCTTTTGCTACTTTTCTAATCACATGTACCATCTGGTCCCACATATCATTTGCACTTTCTTGTGGCTGCCTGAATCCTCCCTCTAAATCTTGTGTTGGAAAATCCTTTGTTCTTCACCCTTCAAATGCCACCACTTGATTCGAGGATCCCCATTGTGACTTCTTCTCTTTGCTCCCCTCTTAACTCTTACATCCATAACCAATAATCTATGTTTAATAGCCAAGCTCTCTCCTGGTATGACTTTAGAGTCCAAACAAATCTTTCAGTTTGATTTCCTAATAAGAGAGCAATCTATCTGAGAGCATGTCACCTCACTCTTGTATGTGATAAGATGTTCCTCCCTTTTCCTAAAGCAAGTATTAATCAAAAGACACCAAAAAATCTAGGATGGATTTAACCTTTGCATTTATCTTGATACACTCCCTACATGCCCATTTTGATCCCCTTCTAGAAAACAACTTTACGACTAGTGGTATATCCTAAATAAAGTTTTCTAAATCCTCTCAGAACTTAAATTTAAGGTGTTTTAACCCTACCTGAGGTGCGTAACCACTAATAACATTAAAAGTGTCTTGTCCAACTACAAATTTTAGGGTCATAATATGATCTCCCATCTTTATTACATCCACAATATCCTTCCTCTCCTTCTCAATAATAATGCCTACCGCATTTCTCGAACTAACTTTGCCAGTGTACCAAAGCTTAAATATCGAGCTGTCTAATTCTAATTTGCAATAAGATAAAAGGAAAAAAGGCAGTGTGCGAATATGACAATTCTACATGTTGGACTTCCAATTTCAAATATCAGGTCTGTTATTCCCTCCTAAATGAGACAAAGCATTTCCTATCACAATCCCAAAGAGATGTGAAACAACTAGTACAGGTAACAGGGTCATACAATTCCTACCACAACGCTTTATAGATTTTAAATCTGGAAGCAACAGATCTGCATTGTTTTTAAAAAAAATTAAAGCACACGCCAATATATCTTTCGGCTATTGTTAAAGCTTTGCCTATCAATAAAACTAGGTCTGCAATTGCAACACTCAACATCCCTTGTAGAGCTTATATCAATACCATAACCATGATCCAATTAAACTATTAGACTATCAATAAAACCAATCTATTGGTTCAATTAATAGCAATTTACATCAAATGTATCAAGTTCACTACTTATTATGGGGGTAAAACTAGCAAAGGAAATTATGTTTTAAAAAATCACCATAGAAGTTAATTATATACACAATACCATAACCATGAATCACAATAGAAGTTAATTATATAAACAATACCATAACCATGAAAGCAGCCTTAAGAGCAGGACCGAAAGCTGATTCCAGATTAACATTATCTTGAAACATAGTTGGCAAACTATCTAGGAAGGCTTCCACCACACTTCTTGACTCGGATAAATTAACAAGAAGATCGTCTGGCAGTGGAATAAATATGTCATCCAGATCTGAGACTACCAACATCTGTGGCTGAGCCAAGGTTGACTGCAATAGCATGATACACAGAATGATTAGTACAAATCAAGGCCAAATAAGAGGGAAGCATAGACACATTGACAGCGGTAATGCACTATGCTAATAGTACTACAAAGAACAAACCTTCATGTTATAAAAATGTATAGTGCTGTCAAAAGTTGCAAACCCTATTTGTGTTCGTGGATAGCCAGGCAGCTCATCTAAACAGGACTTGATTGTTTGGGCCGCAACCTGAATTAAGAACAATAACATCAGAAATCAAGACAACATGTGCCCAACACCTTCAAAATAGTTGGGATAAATAAGTTATTGTGTAACCCCAAATACAAAATGCATTCCACAACTTAAGAGTTGGCAAGAAAAAGTTGTTTACCAAGAAGTAACTGTTACTTTGAGAAAATTTCACTTATAAGTTTTGAATTTTAGGTATACTGGTACAAATTTGCATATGCAATACATAAGCATAACTCTTCCTGGAAAATTACTTTTGGTAAATAATCCCCAATAAAACATGTATTCTAAAAGTTTTTCCACAAAAACTACACAAACACGCTGGAAAAGCATAATATGCAATGCAACCCTCAAAGACATAAGACATAAGATACACCAATAATTATGAGTTCCAGCTATCATTAAATTTACTTAAAGAATGGAGGAGTTTTGAATAGTTAAAATCACCTAAGAGATATGTATAAAAGTTCCATGAAAAGAAAACCATATTGATGAGTAATTTGGTACACAGACCACATTCTTCTCTAATTGAACTAGTCTGAGACAAGATACATAAAAAGATAACAACTCATGTGACTCTTGTTTATGGTCACTAAAACCAGATTTTATCAAACATGTATCTATAAGGTTCATGAATTTTTAACTCCCAACAAAAATAAGTCCATACATTGCACAACAGAAAGAAAAAAATCATTTATTTTTTCATGAAAAAAACGTGAAAACTGTAATGGCTGAGATTTGGTATGCAGTACAAGCTATACATTGAGCCAGATGTGAGGTGCTTACCTCAATCATGCCACTTCTAACAGCAGATATGGAAACGTCAATGAGGAAGAAGTATACTGGGGGCATAGGAGGCCGCACCATATACTCAGCAGGGGCAACAAATTCTACAGTACCCTTTGTAAGCTCGGGTCGTTGATTCAAATCAACTCTTTTTCCGGTGGCATCTAACTGTGCATAATATTCACTAGGAACTGCACATAAAACTCAATAGATTAACATCTTAAGTAAAGCACAAGTTACATGAATATACAGAGTCAGAAAAGTCAGAGAACAAGTTTAGCTTCTATGACATAACACTGAACTATAATCCACATAATATAGTGAAATAAACTAAGTATCTGCATTCTTTTATCAAGTGCCCTTTTGGGCTTATCCAATAGAATGCAATGATACAGAAATTGTTGAATTTTCAGAGCCTCTATGAAAATCTTGTCTAAAGTGGTTTGAGTCTTGATTGCTGCCATTTTCTTCCATAATCACTGCTCAGTTAAAAGGCAAAAAACAAAGCTATGGGAGTAAGAGGTACCATCATTAAGCAAGGTGCATACATTGCACCGGAACTTTCTTCCAGCTTCTGTAAAAGTCACATAAGGATTCACGTATGTGCGGCATCTTCTACAGCGTACAACACTAGCTGGAGCAAAACTAATTATAGGCACCTCGTCCTGAAAACAATGAACAGTGAACAAAGGTAAATAAGATGACCACTACATTACGGCTCATCCAACAGGCAAAAAGAGGCACTGACCCCATCCGGAGATTCTGCAAGTGGACATACAACTGCTCCAAGAGGCAGATGCCACCTTGAAGCTAAGGACTGGGAGCTTGGAATTGCACTGGTAGTGAATCGCAGATATCTGGGATCACAATTCATGGGATAAATCTCAGCCAAATTCTTTGGCTCCACATCACCATCCAACGGCCTTGGAAGTTCTTTAGCATCAAATAGTGGATCCAATGTGCCAGGACGAGTTTGCATTGTGAGCGAACTGAAGTCTTCTGTCAAGCCCTGAATGGCACCAGTAGGGGGAACATATCCTGGTTGCTGTGTTGGCTGGATACCTATTGGAGTACCCACTGGGAGTGATGAAGCATAGCCTCCTTGATGAGGTAAAAAAGGAGATGATGCTGCAGGTGGTGGAGGTCCGTAATTTCCTTGATTTGCATGAATAGAGGAATGCATAGGTGGAGCTTGAATTTCTGCACCAGGCTGCATACGGGCATATCCAGGAACAGATGACTGAAATTGAGGAGGAGGAACATTTGAACCCATAGGTGGGGACCCCATTTGAACATAAGGCATCTGCGGTTGAGGTGGAATAGATGGGGGAAAGGGAGGTGGTTGACTTGCATGTTGGTGAATTGATGGTTGTCCCAAGGGTGGAGGCCGTGTAAGAGGAGGCTGAACTGTCGACGAAAAGGGTGGTGCTGGATAATGCTGAAAAGCTCCAGCAGTTGGCATTGGCGGGACATTGGACGATGGGGGAGGAGGAGGAGGCACTGATGGATCATTAAACCTGCCCGGTGGTGTAGGTCTAAAACTTGGCGCCCCTGGTCTAACAGCAGGTCCAGACGATGAAAACGGTGTGGGGGCTTGGGGAGGTGCAGGAGTAGTAGGTCGGAAAGAAGGAGGCTCTGATCCAGCCACAGGACCCGTCGTTGAAAAAGGTGTCATAGTCTGTGCTGCAGCAGGAGCAGCAGCAAAAGGCGAGGAAATAGGTCTTGAAGGGAAGTTTGGACGAGTTGGATTTTCAGTCCCCATAGATAGATTACAGAACAATCCAAATCAAACTACTTTTCAATTATCAAAACACTTGTTTCATCACCAAGCCTGTTAAAAGACAAACAATAATCAACAAAATGCACTAGAATTCAAACTTCGAAGCACAGCTTCAATCAACATAATCATCACAATAACTCAAATAAATCCAAAATGCTTTTGATCACTATTTCTCACTCAACTAAACTTAGAATAGCTTATTCTGCACAAGTTAAAATTGGTAAATAACAATGCAATACATGAAAAAACAACACGTGTAGTAATAATAAAACAGAGAATTGAATTAACGTGTGACCAGATTCATATGCATACATAATCATTAGGGTTATGATATCAATTAGTGTCAGGTTACACAATTACACGTATATGATTAATTGGACTTTAATTAAGTGCAACAGATCGATAAAAAAGGAAGAAGAAGTTGAAATTGAGATTCACCGAGTTCGGATCGGAGATGCAGATGGTGAATCGTTGATTTGGCGATAGGACCAATGATCGAGAAGAGAAAACAACACTCTCCCAGACTCAAAGTCACAGAGAGGAGAAAAGGTGCTAGAAACTGAATTTGTGATCAAACAAACGTGGAGAGTGGTGATTGCGGCGGTGTTATCGGCGGCGTACGGTGTCGACGATGATATGAATACGTTTGCGGTTTCGTCAGCGACCAGGTCGATAGATCTCTGTGTTTTGTTGTTCTGCACGACAGTAGTGAATAAAATTCTACGATTCGTTTCACTCACAGAAATTTATATTATTGGGTTATAAATCTTTTGAATGGAAATGGGAGATTAGATAAATGTGAAATCAACCTGTCTAATCTTTTTTTTTGAGAGATCAACCTGTCTAATCTAAATATTGAAAAATTAAATCTAATTTCATTCGATTAAGTTTAGTTTAATTAGATTTGGAAAAACTGCACCACCAAAAATAATTGAAAAAAGTTAAATTATATCTATTAAAAAAAACAAACTATACTTATATGTATAGATTAGCCAAAAAAATTTAAGAGAAATATAACAAACATAATTCCTTAAAAAAAACAAATATAATATAAATTCTTGAAATAACAATAACATTTTTATAGACAAACTTGCTTAAGAATTTAATTAAAAATTTAAAACCACGTATTTATTTTAAACAAATTTGATATAAGAATGTTATTTTATCAGTTTTATTCAAAAAAAAATAAGAATTTTTATTTGTATGTTGTTGATATCATTGAAAAAGATAAGTATAGTTTGTTTCTTCCATAAAAAAAAATGTATAGTTTGTTACAATGTAAAAGTGTAAAATATCTATTATCGATATACTCCCTCTATTCATTTTTAAATGTCTTTATAGGGTGAACTTTTTGTTCCTATTTAACTGTCTTTTTCATATTTTAAAGGTACAATTTGTCAAATAAACCCTTTGTCAGTTACTTTTATCTTTTTTAATAAAACTAATTAATGTTATCTATTTAGAAAACTAAGTTTGTTTTTTTAAACAAAGTTTGTTTGTTTTTTTTAAACAAAGTTTGTTTCTTGTTATCTTCAAATTTAATCAAAATTTTGTTCCAAAGAATGGTTCCAAGAAGAGTTAAAATTTTATAAATAAGATGAGTAGTAAATTGTTAAAAATTTCAAGAGTGACTCTAGAATTGGTTGAAGTCTTAACTTTAATTAAAGGAGTTAGAAGAAAGTTAATTTTTTCTTAACTAATGTGAAGTTAGAATAATTTTTTTATTGACTTAAAATAATTAAAAAGATGTGCACAATATTTAGAAAATTGACAATTTTTTGTTATGAGAGAGTGTGCAAAAAAAAATATGAATTTGTTGTAGAAAAATATAATAACTGACAATTGTTTGTTACGAGAGAAAGATAACATATTAAATTTATGGCTTAATAGCAGTTTTAGCCCTCTAACTTTCCCAAAGTTGCGATTTTGACCCCCTAAGAAAAAAAACTACAAAACCGCCCTCTAAGTTTTGCAACTGTAGTAGTTTTGGCCCCCAAGGCAAAAAAAAAAATAACACGTGGCACCTCACTTACGGTGCCACGTCAGCGTAGATCGAGTCAAAATTGGCTTTGGGGGGCCAAAACTGCTACAGTTGCAAAATTTAGGGGTCGGTTTTGTAGTTTTTTCTTAGGGGGTCAAAATCGCAACTTTGGGAAAGTTAAGAGACTAAAACTGTTATTAAGCCAAAATTTATTGGAAAGATAAAGTGTGTGCAAATAAATAGGAATTTAATGGTGGATTGAAACGAGGGTATAATAGGAAGAAAATGTACAAAAACACACATCGCTATTTTAGTGTTAATTTTCTAAAAAGACACTTACTTAAAAAGGAACAAAGGGAGTATAATTTTAATCAAAATCTCATAAACAACATTGTTCGTAATTTATATGCATTAACACAATAAAAAATGCAGATAAAGAGGCACAATGTGCCCGTCTGAACGCAATACATGTGTAGTATTAATGCATATAAATTACAAGTGATAGTTTTAATGCAATTTTGATTAAAATCATATGTATAGATATTCTGCATATTCGTGTTGTGACAAACCATATTCATCTATTTCAACGACACCGATGATATAACAAATTTAGCTGATACACATGTTTGATGGCTATCCTATCGAACTGCTAACCCGCTAAAAATTAAGGATAAAAAGGGAGTAGGATATGATTAAAATTGAGTTTAAAAATTAAATTATTCATTCTTATTGGTGACACTAAACAACGGATCAAATCAAGATATGATAGTCGTATCATATTATGTTTTCCTATCTTATGCACTGATCGAACCATTATAGGTAGTCCTAATCTTGACCTTTCATTTAAGGTTAAATAAATAATATGATTGAATGTCAAATAATCTACAGCGAGAACTGTGTACTTATTCTTCCTGAAAATCGACGGTTGCTGGTACAAACAAATGTAACCTTAACACAAGTGCGTTTAAATGAGATGATACATGTTTCTTCTAATGTAATCAAGGTCTTGAATTCAAAATACAACCTTCAACATGCAACAATGTTAAAACTCTTATGGAGAGTTTGACGCTCATTTAGATCTCACAAAATTCGAGAGATTAGTCTTCGCAGTTGCATCTAGAAGATATATGTTTAACGTAAAAAATAAATAAAAAATGTAACCTTCGATCTAAAAAATCGGCAGCTAACAATAGAATTCACTTGTTCTTTTTTTTTTTTATAAGAAAAATGCTAAAAAAAATGCTATAATGCATTGTTTAAATATATACAAGCAGCAACTTTTATATATAAAACGATATAATTATGATTTTAACATGTGTTTGATTTATTTTTTCAATTTTTTTTTAAATATATCTTAAACAATACTCTTAAGACACTTCTTAACATGACATGTTTGTTTTTTGAAGAGGCTGAAATGGAATATATTACTCAATCAAAAAGTTCCTCCTAGCACAAGGTGTACCAAGAAAAGAACAAGAGTCACAGACATATTTACAGAGAAAATGGAAACAAAATACAGAAAGTAAAAAACAGAGAAAGAAGTAGCATTAGTCTATGCCCAACATAGTGACCGGATTAAGCCACCAACCATGGTAGTTGACAGCGAGGTTAGGAAGTTTCACTTTCAACCACATAAAGGAAAGAGACTTAATCTTGTCGACAATCTGATGAGTTGGACATACTTTATCATTAAATAACCTGCAATTTCTTTCTTTCCATATTTCCCACATAGTAGCAAACCATATCAGATGCAAGATTGAGTGCCGCACCGTAGAACAATTACCACCAACAGAACCAAACTGAATGAGGTAATCCGTCGGGTCACATGGAAGGACCGAGCAGACACCCAACCAACGATGAATCAAATTGCAGATGATGAGTCAATAATTAGTGTTTTTTATATAATATTTAAGTTTATTTTATTTAGATTTAATATGTTTTTATTTCCTTTTTAGAGCTATTTTACTTCAATTGCAAGTTATTTTATTTCATGAACAAATATTTGAAAGATTGAGTCTTGGAGCAAAAGAAAAGAGAATTGGAGCTGATTCATGCAAAAAATATGAAGATCTTATACAAAAATATCTTGTGCAAAAAATTTGAAGATCTTGTACCAAGATATAGCATAGGCGCGCCCCATGTTGTCCTTTTGCTGCTTTTGCTTCTTCGACAAGCTGCCTATTTTAGTATTTCTGACATAGAGCTCATGGTTTCTTGTGCAACACTTTGGTCATTTAATTCTCGGGGCTCAAGTCAATGTTAGACTATAAATAGAGCAGCCCTCTAGCTTGTATAATCATCTTTTGTTCTTGAAAATAATAAGTGACAATTGTTTCTTTGAATAAAAGTTCACCTTTATTTTATTGTTATTTTATGTTCTTCTTCTTCTTCTTCTTCTCTTATATGTCTACAATGAACGTGAGTGAGTAGACTCTTCTTGTCTTGGGATTGTTGGATGAGTCTAATGACATAATCCTAATCAAACCAAGCCTCGAACCCTAATTTTTTGTAAATCTACTTTCTAATCTAATTTCACCGTTTTTATAATAAATTAACAAGTATTAAACTCACAAAGCGACAACGGAGGGTTATCACTCGTTAATTCATCATCACAAATATCAAAACGAAGCATTGAAATAAAAAGTTTTGATATTGGAACAAGTGAAATTAGACAAGGATTGCGAAACATGAGAATAGTCTAGCAGACCTTGAGACAAATAAAGTTTCGTTCTTCAAGGATTCCAATAGCAATCAACCATGAGAACAGGCGTGGTTGCTAGAGGAACACACTCACTGAGACCGAAAGGAGATGTGATAGGCTTAAGAGAAACTTGTCTTTAGAAAATAGGTCCAACATAAGGTTCTAGGGAGTTTGGTTTGTGAATGATTTGTCACCAAGATGAACCAATAATCCCAAGGCGCTTTTATTTTTATAGCTGCTGATGATAGGTCCAACATAAGGTTCTAGGGAGTTTGGTTTGTGAATGATTTGTCACCAAGATGAACCAATAATCCCAAGGCGCTTTTATTTTTATTATTATTCTTTCAAAACAAAAATCAAACCTTTTAACTTTTAAAACTTTCATTCTAATCATTGTTAAAAGTTAATTAAATTCATAACTCCCTGTCGGAACGATACTCTTTTTTACTACTCCGGTAAAATCGTGCGCTTGCAGATTTTACACATCACCAAATATATTACAGTGTAAAAATAAATGAGTGGAAGATTCGAGCGAGCCACAACCACCAACGCATAACCTATCATCAGCAGCTATAACTCCACAACGATACATATTATCCTTAGTTGGCAACCGATCACGGAACAAACGCAAAGTAAAGAGAACAACCTTCAACGGAATATCCTTATGCCAAAGAAATTTTGTAGAGACCGTACTGTCAATATGTTGATGTTGAGTCATGCCTTTATAAGCACTCCAAACCGTGTAAGCATTACTCGATTCCAAGTTCCAATGCCAACTATCCTCCTTGTCTACCTGCAACGTCACATTTTGAAGCAATAAACATAATTCCCCCACGACCTCCTACTCCCACGCAAACAACCCCCGCCTCCACTTCCTAGCCTCACCACCCTCCCCCCACCCTAACTGACACATATCAAACACAGACACCTCCTTAAGGAGCGAAAGATCAAACAATCTGCTAAAGCACTCCCTGAACGCCACACCTCCAACCCACACATCCGACCAAAACATAGTGAGCTTACCATTACCCACCACACAACTGACATGCTCACTGAACCACTGCTTCCTACGAAAAGTATAGATGACCCGCCGCCAAGAAGAGGCGTCTCTACCTCCTTCTAACAATTGACCGCCCTCCACACCATAACGGGCCAACAACACCCTAAACCACAAACTATTCTTATCCACCAAAAGCCTCCAACACCATTTTCCTAATAGAGCATAATTAAACTCCCTAATTCTCCTTACCCCCAATCCGCCAACCTCCTTACTCTGACAGACAGAATTCCAATCCACCCAAGATATTTTCCTGTGGTCCTCACTCCCCCAAAAAAAAAAACAGTTAAAAAGATATTCAATAGAGGAGATACTTGTCGGAGCCTTGAAAAAAGAAAGAGCATATACAAGCAAAGATGACACGACAAACTTCAGCAGAAACAGGCGACCACCCAAAGATAAATGTTTTGATTTCCAACTCGACAGTCTAGACTTAATTCGATCAATTATAGGTTCCCAAAATGACAGGCGTCTTGCGTTACCACCAATAGGCAACCCCAAATACACAAATGGCAATGAACCCACCCTGCATTGTAAAACCTTGCCGCCTCTAACAACCACGACCCTGCAACATTAACACCAACCAAATGGCTTTTGGAAAAGTTCACCTTCAAGCCAAACAAAGATTCAAAAAGAAGAAGAACAAAACACATGCCTCTTACATTGGCCCAAGATTTCTCACCCAAAATTAAAGTATCATCGACAAATTGTAAGTGAGACACAATGACAGGTTTGCTTCTTCCCATATGATAACCCAAAAAAAGATTATTAACAGACAACAACTCCATGAAAACATGAAATCCCTTTGCCGCCAAAAGAAACAGGAAAGGAGACAAAGGGTCGCCTTGCCTCAAACCCCTCTTCAAAGGAAACTCCGCCGTCGGAGAGCCATTAACCAAAACTGAAGCAGAAGTTGTTCCTATACATTCCTTTATCCACTTCCTCCAAAGAGTCGGAAACCCCATCATTTTCATTACCTCGTCCAAATAACCCCAATCTATGGAGTCATAAGCTTTCTCGAAATCAACTTTAAACAATAATAACTCCTTGTTACACTTTCGGGCTTCATCGACAATCTCATTAGCAACCAAAATTTCATCAAGAATCTGCCGACCTTTAATGAAAGCAGATTAAGAATCTGAAATGACTGACCTCGTAATCGAACGAAGTATATTTGAAAGGACCTTTGATAAAATCTTATACATACTTCCCACCAGAGAAATGAGTCTGAAATCATTCAAACGTTGGGGACTGAGAACCTTAGAAATAAGAGCAACGAAGGTGCTATTTATCCCTTTAGTCAACCTGCCATTCCTATAGAATTCCACAATAAAGCGCATCACATCATCCTTCAATATATCCCAAAACTCTTTAATGAACCCAAAAGAAATGCCGTCTGGTCCCAAACATTTAAAATTACCACAATCCCACATTGCCGCCTTCACCTCATCCAAAGAAAATGACTTTACCAACCCGCCCCCCTTAGCATGAGACAAGGATCGAAAATGGAGGCCAACCATGCTTGGGCGCTCCTCAGCACAAGATTGGAAGTGGGAAGAAAAGTGAGAATGAATGGCTGCACGCACATTTTCAACCCCTTCCACCATCACCCCATTCACTAGAAAATAAGTTACATTATTTCTTATCTTCCTATTGGACATAGTGGCATGATTTTTTTTGTATTAGCATCCCCTTCACCGAGCCATTGAGCCCTCGATTGCTGCCAGCAAATACTATTATTTATCCGAGATAAAGAAAACAAATCCTTAGATAACCCGTGAAGCTCTTCTACCTCATCATCCAATAACACTGCAGACTCCCCTTTCAAATCAAATATTGCAATTTTATCCTTTAGAAGCAATATTTTTTATGGAATATTCTGAGAATGTCGCTGATGCCAATCTTTTAAAGCCAATTTAATTAACTTGAATTTTTCTTCAACACACAACCACCCCACCCTTCCAACATAAAGGAGTTCCATTGATCACTGACAAAAGTTTTATAACCCATAAATTTTTCCCAACATTTTAGCATACAGAGAGGTTTAGGCCCCCAATTTTCCACATCAATAAATAACTGTAGGGGGCAATGATCTGACACCCCCTTGACGAAGCCGAATGAACACAACTAGGCCAGGTCAGACACCACTCTTCAGAAAGCAAAAACCGATCGAGGCGGCTCATAGATCTCCCATCCCCGCGATACCAAGTAAAGTTGCGACCACAGAGAGGAAGATTGATAAGTGTCAAAAAGGAGTTAAATAGACTATATATTTTAGGCACTCTGATTACTTGGTTTGCAAGTTATCCAGCGAAAAGCTCACAAATACTGAACAATCATTCAATTATGCTTTTCACGTCTAATGCCAACTCTTTGTAGGAAAATGCACGCCTGGACACTTTAGAAGCAAGAAAACATGAAGAGATGCAAAGGTCAACTCGCCACGGCGAGCTCAAAGGCGACTTCAAGGCGAGCTGAGGCAGATAGTTGAAGTTACTCGCCTCCAACTCGCAATGGCGAGTAGCAAAAGTAAGCAAAGGCAGGAAGGCATAGTCACTTGCCTCCCATGCGCCATGACGATCATATTTACTCGCGAGGCGAGCTAAGGCGGCCTAACCCCTCAGAGCTGACATGGCAGAAACCCACTGGGGAAGAAAGCTCAACTCGCCATGGCGACCACACCTACTCGCGAGGCGAGTTGAGTCAGAGAAAAAAGTATAAAAGACATTTCATTCACATCAGGAGAGGATCATATCATATCATACCATATTATTAGAAGCCACTTTAGGAGAGAAACATGGGAAAGACCAGAGAGACTCTAAAGAGCAAGGGGCACAAGGATTGAAGGAAGACACAAGATCATTGAGACATCATGGCCTGGTTCCATTTCATCTCTTCTTTTCTCCTTGTAAGGTTACCATGACAATGAGTAACTAAACTCTTTTTGTTGGGATTAAATGTAGTTAACTCTATTAGTATGTATTCCCTTTGTTTGCGATGTTGTGTGATTCTAATTTATCTTATGATATTGACATAATTCTTGTTTTCTATGTTTTGATCTTATGGATTTGAATTGTGATTGAAAAATACCTTTTGAATCTAGGTTAGAATAATCTTCTATCAATACTTTTGTTCTAGACATGGAACTTAGGTTGGTAATCACTTTGAATATTGGAACTTAAAGTTTTTGTATCATTGTATAGTGCGGGAAATCGACGATACAATCGACTATTGGACCATTTAATAGTGTGAGACATCGACAATTAAACGATCCAATAGAAATCACGATATTATTTGGACACGAATGATGTTGTTGAGCAATACGTGATAATATCGATTGATAATTAGAATCCGCAACCCAAATCCGAGAATACGTACAAGTAGGTTGATGAAGTTTAATCCCAACATACTTATTTCCCTGTTAACTCTTGTCCCATTTATAAATTCTTAGTTTGATAGTTTATGAAACAACAAAATACCTGACAATCCTAACTCAGAACGATATCGATTGTTGAACGGCTTAGAATATCGCACCAGTCCCTGTGGAGACGATAACATAAATACTTACTTTTGATACTGCATCAAAGATCAATCAAAAAATGGCCATCAATAATCTGATTAAAATTAGTGATCCCTGTCTGTCTGCACAACAAACCCACACTACGACGCTCCTCCACACAACATACCGCATTAAAGTCACCACATATACAAATATTGTGACCCACATAGAAATTCAACTTCAAAGAAATATTATCCCAAAGAACCTGTTGTATGGATACATCACACGGTGCATAAACATTAAACAAGACAAAGCTCTCACTGGTCTTCAAAAAATGACCTACAATCACTAGAACATGATCAAAAGAAATAGTTGTCGAAACTGTAACCTCATTAACATTCCACAGCGTGACTAAACCCCTTGAAGAACTTGTCGAAGGCTGGAAGGAATACTCAATAGTGTTCTCCCCCCATAAAGATTTACAAATTATTGTGTCAACCACAGACAACTTTGTTTCTTGAATACAAAGAATAAACGAATGCTTCTCCTTCACCAATTGACGAACTTCCCTCATTTTTTCAAACCCCCCTAACCCCCTGACATTCCAAGAAATAATATTCATTAAAAACACTAACACCACCACCTGCCCACGACCCTCACAACCTACAACCTACTTCCCACCACCTGCCCACGACCCTCACAACCTACTTCCCACCACCATCACCTTCCTTATTTTTTCTTCTCGCCCCGACAACACATCAAACATATTATTATTATCCCCTTTGAATTTAAGTCCCATAGCCTTCCCTATCTCACACACATCATACTTGGGAACTAGTAGATTGAGGGATACTATCAACAAATGTTACCTTATTCATAGAGACAACAACCAACCCCCTACGCTTCTTAACAGTTTTCCGAAGAGCTCGAAGAATTTCATGCCGGTCCTTTGCTGGAAGACGAGCAATTCTTTTTAAACTTTGAGCATTATGGCAAAGAGCACCACATCCCTTCTTCTTTACACCTCGAGGAATATCTGCAGATGACATGTTTGTTAATTAGAAGAATTTAGATGTTCCTCTTTTTATTTAATTACGACTACCTGCAGTCATAAGAACGTATTACGCCAACACATTTTTTTTTTCAATGTCTTTTTTGATTGATGACATACCCATGTCTTAACTATTTTCCAAGGAAATATCATAGCACTATAGATTTATGAGGTAGAGGAATTGATAAGAAAATAAAAATGTATAATTAATACTAGCGAAAAGACGGACACTCACGTGCTCGTCTTTCCGCTCGTTTTAACGTTTGAAAAATTATGGACGGTGTTTTTTCTATGAAATTTTGATTTTGATTAAAACTAAAAAAAATATAAATGTTTGATGTTTTTTCCTTCAAAAAAAATGTTTGATGTTTTCGAGTTATAAAAAATCAAACTAACCATGATTATCTATTTCAACGACACCGATAATAATACAATATAACAAAAAAATATAATCTAAATTCTTTTTTTAATGACACCAACAATAATTTTATTATAGAAAAAGTTGTTTAAGTATATAATTGGAATGATAAAAAAGTAAGTATAAATATACTCACATAGTTTGTCACATTTTTTAAATAATAAAGGAAGAAAAAAAACAAAAAATATATATTCATATCGTGTTTATTACATTTATTTTAATATTTAAATTTATTCTTATCTATTTGTTACATGTGTTATTTGTATTGAATAATGAGGGTATTTTTGAAAAGAAAAATACAACCCACAAGTTTTCTTTAACACGTTATACAGTCTTGTAGGAGGACTAAGATCGGATTTTGATGTACAACATGAATGATTTTGGCTTAAACATTGAATTAAAGAGCTTGGCTTAAACAGGCACGGAAAAAGAAAAAAAAATAAAAAGCATGGTCCCGGCGGGGCTCGAACCCGCGACCTTCGGCTCATAAGACCAACGCTCTAACCAACTGAGCTACGGGACCAGCTCATGTTTGTTTTAGCTTTATATTTTATTTAACCTTTTGAAATCAGAATTCGTGTTACAATTGAAGCTTCCTAATCTGGAGCTGGCGCGCGTGTACTTACTCACTTTGTGTGGTGCCTGCATAACCATGATTAAAGACAGATACCAATTGCAAAATAAGAGGCTTTAGCAGAATTATGTGGAAAAAAAAGGTCCAATTAAGAGCCAGAGCTACATGCAATGCATGTACAGGGATAGAGCTTTATGTCTGATTTTGAAATGCAACATAAAAATATTCTTGATCTTTTATTCTTAATTTTGTTTAACAGATAAAAGACATTCCTGAAATGACACGAGCATTATAGTCTAACAATGTTGATTTACAACACGAAGCAACTTTTTGGTTTTGTGAGCAATCATCAACAGGTATGAATACAACTCATGCATTTAATTTAGGATGTAATGTCCCGAGTTTTAATTTACTTCAAATAGTGCTACACACTATATAAGGTGTGTGCGCGACACAACATTGTTCAGGAAACCTCTCTTCTAGGTGTAAAAAGAACAAAAATCAATAATAATCGGTATAAATTTAAAAGAACGACATGTGGTGGGATATATTGTTGTGTCCATGAATTGTGGGAAATATTGATACATGCAGTTTAGAACACTTGGGGTCTATTAGTAAGTAAATCGGTGTGTATAAAAATATTGTTATTTACTCCTTTGCATTTTGTGTTAGTGATGAAAACTTATGGAAAACTTAAGTGTACGATGGACATTGCTCTAGGTGCTTGGTGAGGAAAGGGTGCATCAAGGTATTATGTGATCTGTTGACATGTGCAGACCCCGAGGTTGTGGCAAAATGTCTGAAAGGATTGGAAAATTTTTTAGATGTTGGAGAATTTTGCAAGAAAAGTTGTGCTAAAATGGTTTCTGATTGTGGTGGGTTGGAAAAGATTATAAGTTTGAAGAGCTATGACAACAATGAGATGACGTGGAGATTTTAAAATACTTCATTTTTTGTTCTGAGTCGGGCCCTCTTATCTCCTTATTTTATTTCTTAGTCTTTAATTCCATCTCTTATTTTTTAATTAATTTTAATTTTTTATTTTAATTAGTCATTATTTCTTTTTATTTTCTTTTTTTAAATTACTTTTATTTTATTTTAAGAGAAGTCCAAAAAGTCCAAATCTGCATAATCCTTTTTTATTTATTTATTTATTTCTATTATTATTATTCGATAAAAATCCAAAAAAAAAGAGTCTCATAAGTCATAACAGTCTGTCATCAATCCAGTACGCGTTTCCTTCCATCCAATCCAAACTACCATTCTACTTCCCTTAACAAACCCTAATCAGAAATCTTGAATGCTATAAAACCCAGACACAACCTGCAATCAAAGGGGGGCTAATTTCATAAAAAAAAAACCTGCACGACCAAAAAATTCAATCAAAAAATTCTGCAATCAAAAAAAAAACATCACTACCACATCGTAAATCCAGAATTCGCATACACACACAATCAGACCCATAACCATCAAAGTCCAACCAAACAGACAAATCGAAACGCAAACGACGACACCATTCCATCACCTTCGAATTTCCGAACTAAACAACCCTTCAAGGCCGTCCAAGCATCGAATCCAACCACAAACCTCGACAACCCAGAACGTCACACCATCATAATCACTTAGTCACGTAAACAAACCAGTTACAAACCAACACTGATTCAATCGAGCCCAAAATCGAATCGCATAACACCACTACAACATCACTACAATCGGCCAGCAAGTTTTCAAACCCACACATCCCAAGATCGAATCCGAACTACTGCAACAGTCACAGACACACAGAAGCAACATAACAGAATCACAAATTCGCACAACCTCACCAGCAACCACGAACCGAGCACTTCACAGAGAAACGGAACAAACAAAAGGACCAAAAGGTATAAAATTTCTCTTCTTTTAGTCTAGAGTGGTGAGAGTTTGATTTTGGGAATTTTGGGTGTGAAAACGGTTAGAGGGAAGTAAAAATAAGGTGAAAATCGAAGAAAAATTAGAAAAGGGGAAGATTAGGGCTTCTAGCGCGGTGGCGCCGCCACCTTGGCCGGCCAACCGCCGCGCTGGGATGAACTCTCCTCGTTGGAGAAGACAACGGTGGGGAGAAGAGAGAACTGAGAGTTTGAGAGAAGAATCGGTAGAGAGAGAATGTTGAGCAAGAATGAATGGAAAACAAGAAGGGAGGAGGGTTTTATACCCCCTCCATGTTCCTGTGGATGACAGACCACGATAACAGCGTATACCTTCACTCTCTCAACCATGTGATCCTGATCAGCAACCTTTGACCTTCGTTCCATGATTAAATTCAGGCCGTCTGATCAATCAGACGGCCCATTGCCAATCCCTCAAGCCCAGACGCGCTTGCAGCCCATTTTCAGGCCCAATTCTTCTTCTTTTTTTCAGTACTACACCCCCTTTGTTTTGTTTTAATTCCTGCACCCCTTTTTCTGCATTCATTCATTTTTCGTTCCGTTTCTTTTCTATTTTCATCATTTTTATTTTCTCCATGCATTTTTTACGTCGCTTACATTTTATTTTACTGCATCATATATTATTTTAGTTTATTTTTTCATTTTCATTTCATTGTTAAGCATTTTCTTTTTTTAAATTATTAGATTGTATTTAGGGTTTAATGTAATTCATTCATGCATTTTTATCATTTTTTCACTTTAAGTTATTTTTTTCGTCGTTTATTTTATAGCATGGATTTTAGAACGTAAACTAGGTTTTAATGTAAATAATTTATTTTTCTTGTCATTTATTTTCCGCAGACCTTAGAATGTATATTAGGCTTGATGTAAATCGTTCATGTGTGCGTGGTGTGTGTATGCTTTATTTTTATTTTTATGCTTCTAGTTTAGGTTAAAGGTTTTGTGGTGATTCAACACCACCACAAAATACCTACGTTTTATCTTTCTTGCTCCGATAGCTGTAGCTTTAATTTAATGCAAACAAACCACAAAATCACAACAAAAAAAAAACTTTTTTACAATAAACCTTGATTCAAAAATCAAGTGATCCTTTTATTTTATTCTTTCATAAATCAAAATTGCAATGAACTTTAATCATACTTTAAGTCATTTTCTTTTAACATAAAAATACAAACAAGCTTATTAAACTAGGTCTCCATTCTCTTTGAAGTGAACTTAGTTTTATCTTTATGTACTTATACCTCAAACCTTAGCTCACTCTAAAGTCTTATGTTGAATTGCCATTTACCAAGACTGACATAGAACTAAAAAAAAATATTGGCTCTCATATCATCCACATTACCCATTCTTCATGGTCAAGTGGTAAATGGAGCATACCCGGACTCCAAAATCACAATGCATCACCGATTATTAATAAGACTTTTGAGTCTTATAGTGTAAACTCAAAATCATAATAAATCCATAATTTTAACAAAAACAAAAGTTGCCCTTTATAGCTTCTACGAGTCCGGGGTATGCACCATTTAACACTTGCTCCATTTAGTTCATTTAAGGCTTGGATGCAAGACATGTGGCAGAAAAAAAAAATCAAGGGTTGAGATTTAAAATTAAAAAAATAAATATTTGCTTAATAAAAATAAACAAATGTAATTTCTCTTCCGTGGTTAGCCTTCCCTTTCCCCTGTTACTGCTGCAATCTCTATCTTCTCTCCTCTCATCCCCTTTCGTCATCACCCGTCACTGCCTTCTTAGCCAATCACGATATAAGTTTTAAGTGCATAATGAAGCTACAATAGTTCTTAATTTCTTGAAGATCTGATTTTTTTCTCTCTCCCTTTTATATATGAAGTACTATGGCCACTACTAAAAAAAAAGCCATTTTGGGACAGATTTACGGACGGATTAGGGACGAAATTTGCTGACATTTCCCACGGAATTCGGACGAAATCGGACGGAGTTCGGACAGATAGGGTGTCGTCTGAAAAAGCCGTGTCGCAAATTAGAATTCCGTCCCAAAAATATTTCAGATGGATTTCGGACGCTTTTCACACTAACTCTGAAGTCTGAGTTTGTGGTATATTACGCTAAACTTCGGACGATTTTCAGACGGAATTAAGTAAAAATTTCCAACGGATTTCGGTTGGAATTAAGTTATTAAAACTTCCTACGGATTTCGGACAAAATTAACCAAATATTTAAAAAAAAAATCCTAAAACCAATATTCAATAAAAATAATTATCAGAGTGAAAATATAATCAGTCTCATAACATGTACTACTAAAACTCAATTCATTTCAGTAAAAATATAACAAGAGTATCACAATGTACTAATACAACAAAACAACTCAATATTCATTTCAGTAAAAATATAATATGAGTATCACAAAATGTACTTAATACAACTCAACATTCATATTAGCTAATAGAAATTTTAATAATAAATAAAATAAAACATTCCCGAGATGATCATCCTCTTGCATCCATAGGAGCGAATCAAGCTCAGTTGCATCATCAGTTACCAAAGCGACGTCAAGACTTAATCTCTAGTACTCCTACATAAAAATTAACATGATCAGAAAATTATTAAAAACAAATGAAGGAGAAAAACGGTATAAACCCTCAGAAAAACCATGGTAATTATCATGAGACTTATCTATAACCACTCAATTTATTAAAACTCTACTAAACAACAAAACTCGACCCAAATTAACAAGCTCAAAGACAGGTACAAACACGATACTAACAACTGCATAACCCCCATAGCAGTTGAGCAAAAAAAAAAAGCATTAATGTCTGCAAAGTCAGAGTCATAACCAGCAAAATAACTCCTAAACCAGCAAAAATAAACCTGCACAAAACCAGAAGAAATTGAGCATACGAAGGGAGAAAATTGATGATAGATATCTGAACCAAAAAAACCAGAACAACATCTATGTTTGATTTGAAATTGTGCACCTTACATCATCTAAGTTTGACATGCATGGTATGCGTAAAATGTGAGAATTGGATCTGCCACTTTTGTAGCTTCAACCCTCTAAATTACCAAAACTATCGAATAATAATTTGTGGCGGGGGCAATGAGCATTTGTTATCCCATATTTTGGACTCAGATTTACATACATGTATGTTAATTAATATCTAACACTTTTATTAGTGCTTACCTAGTCAACTAATATCTGACAATTTATCCTTAGTACTAACTTGAGAAAACTTGAATTCATTGATTTGAGGTTTCAAATCGAACATGTCAAGTAAAGATTCTGCTAGATCTGAAACAGAAACAAACACATAAGAAGCATAAAAGGATGAACGGTAACTAAGTCAAAACAAATACAACTTATGAACGATGACTATAAAATTTCAATTTGAGCAGAGAAAGCTCAACATAAAAGTCATCATAATAAAAAAAAGAAGTAGATAGAATCACAAAGTGCACTATAAAAGCTTATTTCAATATAAATCAATCACTAAAGAATGATGGATCAAGTTTGCAAAGACTAATTCTCTAATCTCATCTTAAGAATGATCAACATGTCAAAGTGACACTACTAAAAAGACCATCTCCAGCCTCACTTATATATATATATATATATATATACCGTGCAAGAGAAAACAACAACAAATTAATAACTGCAACACCAAAAATTAGTGTACCTAATTAGATTACAAAGAATGATAATGTGATCAAACAAGAAAAAAAAAAGAGGTTTTGTTAAAGAGGCAATCTAACGTTTTGTTTTTGGCATACATAGTTTCCTACTAGAAAGTTGTAGATAACATCTAACTCTATAGTTTAAAGACACAGTATTGGCTCACTCTTAACTATAAACTTGCATTGGTTTCAAATCTAGGATCAACCTCATATTTCTTTTCTGTAATTAACTAGCACTGTCACAAACTACATCCTGCAATTTGCAATTCAAACCCTATTCTTATTCCCAACTCATTATAATGTTAAAACATACTCAAACAAGACCTTTTGTATAATTAGTAACTGCATAACCAAAACCCATTATACTGTTCTATGTCTTTATAGGAAAAACCCAACAACAAATTAATCTAACAATCATCAATAATCAGCAACAAATCATAAATATCAAAACAAAATTATAAAATTAAAAAGGAAAAACCCAAAACACCACAAATCAGCCCATTTATCATATTAACATCAGTTCAATATGATATAAAAAAACCCATAACATAAATGAACAAATGACCAAAATTTAATCAACATAGATACAGATTCCCCCAAATCACCATATCACTAACCCTATTAAGTAAAACAATACCTTGAATGAAAAATTGAGAATCTGAAGAGAAAGAGTCGAAATTGACTTTGGAAGAGCTGAAATCTAAAGAGAGGTTTTCGCCAATCTGAAGAGGAATAGCGGAAATATGAAGATGGAGATGCGAAATCTGAAGCAAAACCTGAAAAGGAAGAGCGAAACTGAGAAAGTGATTTATCAAAGGAGTTGTGGTACGAATTTGATTTTTTTTTAGGGATTGTAGAGAGAACACACGAGGGAACGTTTTAACACTAGATATGAAAAGAATTTATAAATATTGGCCGTCCGAAATCCGTCTCAATGTTTCACACGGTTTTGGGACGAATTTGTTGTTTTTAAGGAAATTCATGGGAAAAACACTTTTTGAACATGTCATATAAATTTCACACGATTTTGGGACGGATTTGGGACGAAAATTCCGCTCCGTTAAAACTGTCCCGAAAATTTCAGACAAAATCGTATCCGTCCGAAAATTCCGTCAGAAAACACTGTTTTTTTAGTAGTGGGCACTGATCTTGCGATTTATGTTACTGGTACATGATAAATGAGCTTTTTTGGTTATTGTTTTCAGATTGTATACAAAAATTTCATCGATGAAATATTTCACCAGTAATACGTGGTGGCGACGATGGATTTGTTTGTGATGGGGGCAGCGAAACGACGATGATAGGAATATGGGAGAGTGACGACGTTGTGATTTAGTGAGAGAACGACGACGACGAGCGGTGGAGGTGGGGTGGTGGTGGGCGGCGATGAGAGGAGAGGGGAAACGATGATTGAGATAGCAGTAACAGGGCAACATGGGAGAACGAGGGTAAACAAATTGCATTTTTATTTTATTTTTAGTAAACAAATATTTATTTTTTTAATTTTAAATCCCAGCCCTTGATTGATTTTTTGCCACATGTCTTGCATCCAAGCCTTAAATGGACTAAATGGAGCAAGTGGTAAATGGAGCATATCTTGACCCAACTTCTACTAAATCAATGCCTCCATAATTTTATAAACTCGCGGTATCACCATGAGTTTGACAAACGCAAGACCCTCCATCCGAGCAAACATACTTTAGATTTAACGTCATATTAATCTTCTTTTTTTCCTTCTATTTTTTGGCTCTCAAAAGTCAAAGAGTAGTGCTATATGGCACGACACAATTGTCGCACCATATGCACGAAAACATGTACTATTTGCATTTTGTTTCCTAATTAGTGGCTCCCTTCATGATTTCCAGCGTTTGTTTTTTAATTATAGCATTTAAAAAAATGATTTAAAAACACAATTTTTATATGTTTTTACCCATATGATAGGTGTTCAAATCTAAATCGATATCGTAACAAAAAAAAATCTAAACTGATACAAATTAAATTCATAAACTCATCTAAAAGAATCAAATACTCTACATCTAAAAGAATCGAAAACTCTACATAAAGCCAAATATTATTGGTTTGACTTTTTTAAAATCAAATCAAACCGCACACATATATTTTAACTTATTTCTATTTTGATATATTAAATTAATCTAATTATTCTTTTGTTTCGGTTTGATTTAGTTTCAAAAAATATACTCAAAATCTATTTGATCCAAACAATTCTCACAAAAGTACATACATATCCAATAATAATCACTTTTTATTTATTTGTAAAAAAAAATCTCTTTTTTGGTTAAAGCAAAACACTAGGAATCATTTTCATTTCTTAGAATGACTAGGAATATAAAAATACTACAAATTATGATAAAAGCCATTCATGATTAAGTAAAATGCGTGAGGCAAATGTTTTCGTGCATGGTGTGCGACAAATGTGTCGTGCCATAAATCATTTTCCAAAGTCAAAACCCTCGTTTTCACCAAAATCAAGTTTAGATTTAAACGTTGAAGAAAGCCAGAATTTAAAATCAATTCCAGAGGACAACTTGCCTTGTGGATTCCCTAAGGTTTTGTTTGGGAGTTTGGAGGGGAAGGAAGGAGAGGGTTTTGGGAAAAAGGAAGGGGAAAGTGGAAGAAATAGAGGATATTGAGAGAGGAGGACTTCAGAGGTTAATTTTTCTCCATAATACAAAACCCTCATCTTCAAATTTAATATATGTTGTTATAATATTCTTATTATTAAAAATATATGAATCATAAATATTGATTTATCATTATCTAAAAAGATACTCTTTCAAAAAAATATGAAACATTTTTTTATTTTCCTCTATATTTCTTACCCCCAAAATCTTCCATTCCCCTCCCTTTCAAACTGCCAAACAAAGCCTAAGTAGCAATGCAACAAGTAGGCCTACAAGAATAATTAAAACAAAAGAAAATGGAAAGCATACTTAAATTAAAATAGTAAGAAGTTGGAGACATGTCAACAAATGCAGGTGACGGCATTTAGAATTAGTTATGTTACGTGTTTGTTTTTTTGGACAAAGTTACGTGTTTGTTTGATCTCACGTTAATATATGCTCCAATAACCTCAATTTTTTTTATGGAGAAAGAGAAGAAAAGAAAAATAAGAGACGCCATTTGTTCACAAACTTGTGGAATAAAACTGCTCATAAATTTTGGGACTATAATTAAATTCACAGGAAAAAACCACAAAAAACAAAATTTAAAGGAGGCTGGTGTCCTATGGTATATTCGTATACGTTATTAGTAGTTGGTTTGAGGCAATACATGCAACTTTCTTTTTTATTTTTCCGTTAGAAATATTGTATAATTAAATACAAACAAACGATAATAATGAAATTTGAGTCAATGTTCTCATGCAAACTACGTCTTTATATACACTACTCTAAATTCCACCATATACGTTAATTTGTTACATCTAATTTTTAGGAGAGGATATTAGGACATATTAAATTAGTTACATCTAATTTTAGAACAACATATCAATACAATATATCTCATAATAACAAAAAAAAGTAGTAACTTTATGAATGGGATTTGGTTTAATTTTGAAATATGTATCTAATATCGGACATTAAAAAACATTTAACAATATTTGAAATTAGTACGATCTTCAGTTTGAGAGAAATTGGATTAATTTTTCAGTTGATAGGAGCATTGCAAAATACAAAAATTTATGTCCACTAAATTGCTTAATAAAATAAAAAATGAAGATGGTATCTTTAAACTATCATTTTTACTAAAAAAAAAACTTTGAGGTTAGACTTTTTAAATTTCTATATAGTCGAGAAGTTTAATTTAGTCAAAGACACCTAAATTTTTATTAAATTTGCATATAAACATGATCAATTATCTTTCTTAATATGTGTAATTTAATAATTCCTAAAAAAAGTGTAATTTAATCATTTTTCCGTATAATTCATTCTTCTTGTGGGATTATGTGATAATAGTAGGATATATATGACATAAATTAACAGAACTTATTTTAGTACCATGTAGTTTTGTTGTATACAGGTACTCTGTAAGAAAAATTAATTTAAAATTACTTTAAACTAATTAAATATAAAAAAATGACATAACATTTAATAATTGAATGATGAATGTGTGTCTAACTAAACTCCATGACACCAGAATTTTCACTAACTTAATATTCAAGCTAACTAAAACAATAGTTTTTTTTATCCAATGAAACGATACTATATATAAAACCAAAGTATTAGTATATCTAACCACATTTAATGATAGTCACATATGAATCATCCACCTTAAGGTATGAGATTTGTTGCGGTCACTAACGGCATGTAATCACACATTTAGTGATTGTGTGACTGTGATCAAAATCAGACGATTTAGATCTCAAGTTTAATATTTTTAACTTTAAAGAAAATTAAACTCGAGAATATTTTAATCTTTTTGTTTTTGTTTTGACCAATGGGGATATTTCAATCTTGTTCGAACGGTCATTCAGACATTCAGTGAATGTGTGTGATCAGCAAATCCAATTTCTCCATCCTATATACATTTTTTTCATTGGTAATCGGTAATACACATTATCATAATTAAAGATGAATGTGAAGACCACATGGACACATATCACAATTGAATGTGGGTGTACAATTGATACATGCCACCTAAGGTGGTCTATGTATCACCACCTAATTTAAATAGTATTATGCACCATATATCTTCAAGATTTTTCCTTCACCGGGTCCAACTAATTAGAGTATTTTTTGTCAAAATAAAGAGTCCAACTAATAACGATACAGTCCGTGCACACGAAACTCAACGGCCAAATATACTGAATTTGAGGCTCATCCTAGAATATGGGGTCCAATAAAAAAATAACTTTTGATTGAATTCAACCAATTACAAACTCTAGTTTTTCGATGGGACCCATTGCATGGCATGAAGCTCGTAATTGTTTCTCATGCTACCTTAATTTGTTCATCTCCGTCTCTATATAAACCTCACGACACTTGTACATTTTCATACTAAACAAACAAACAAAAACAAAGTTTAGAATCTCTCAAACTTCTGCTTTAATTTGCATTTAGAATCTCTCAAACTTGTTCTTTCTTCAACTAGTTTTTTATTTTGTAGCTATGGGGTTCAAAAACTTGGGTTTTCTTATTTTTGTTGCGACAGTATTGAATGTACTTGTTGGTCAATATGTCAATTGCAAGGGTACTAATGGTAATCATTATCATCGTCGTAGTGGTCGTCATCATCAGCATCATGATAACTCACACACTCACTTAGGCAATAGTGAAACTCTTTTCCAAAGTGGTTTTGTTCAACGAAATGGAACTAATTTTGTTCTGAACGGCAAACGATTGTACTTAAATGGGTTCAATTCGTATTTTTTAATGATCGTAGCATCAGACCCATCAACAATGTCTAAAGTTACTACAACTTTTCAAGAAGCTTCCCAAAATGGTTTAAACTTAGCAAGAACATGGGCCTTCAATGATGGAAGTTATAAAGCTCTTCAAATTTCACCCGGTTCTTATAACGAAGATATATTCAAGGTATTCATTAGTTGCATCTTATCATAATGGTCATCTAAATAAATTTATGTTTTGCTTGTGTTGTCACATACACACATATTCTTATCATGATAGTAACTTAAATTTGATGTTCGTACATATTTTATATTTATTGAAATTTTTATTTTAAAAAGTATATATGTACTATTAAACAAAATGAGATTAGCGATGAAAACTAAAATCACTCTTTAATTTTCTCTCCACTAAATTTAGTGATGGGTTTAGAGAGGAATTTCACGTTTCTCTTTTGTGTAATTCCCCTCGCCAGTATAATTTTTTATTAGTGATACATCAACCTAATTGACTTACTTCATACGTTAGATTTGCATGGGATAAACTTAATTCATATACGACTATTAATTATATTTTTGGTTATTTAAATTATATTTTTAATTTGGTAGTTTTGGTGAATAAAAATATTTGTATATGCTGCAGGGATTGGATTTTGTGATTTCAGAAGCAGGGAAGAATGGAGTGCAATTGATATTAAGTTTAGTGAATAATTGGAATGATTATGGTGGAAAAAGTCAATATGTGAAATGGGCCAAAGAACAGGGTCAGAACGTGAACAATGATGATGATTTCTACGTACATCCTATTGTTAAACAATATTACAAAAACCATGTTGCGGTAAGAATATAAACTGCTAATGAGGAAAGACAAATACGGATCTTTTCCTACTCATGTTCAATAAATAATCCAAATGACTGAGAATATTATATATATATAATATGGAAAACAAGTAGTCTCTAAAATTTAAAAACTATAATACTCCCTCAAAATTTTAAAACATCAATAGTCTTGAAACAAAATTAAAGCTAAACCATATGGAAAAGAGATACATGCAAACACATGATATATTTTCCATATTCACTATTTACAAAGTTTGATAAATTCTCACGAAAAAATAAATAGACACAAACTTTAACATAAAGCATATATTTTAAATTTTGATGAATTTGATTGAATGTGTGTAGGCTATTTTGACGAGAAATAATAGTATTACTGGATTGGCATATAAGGATGACCCGACCATTTTTGCATGGGAGCTTATGAATGAACCTCGTTCTCAAAGTGACTCTTCCGGCAAATCATTACAGGTTTATTTCCCTAGCTACTTAGTTTTTGTCAATAGTAGTTGTTGACATAAAATTTACTAGAAGTTGCTAACTATATTAGTTACAGGATTGGGTGAGTGAAATGGCTGCTTATGTGAAGTCTATTGATAGCAACCATTTACTAGAAGTTGGTCTTGAAGGATTTTACGGTGAATCAATGCCGGAAAAGAATCCCGGATATGGAGTCGGAACTGATTTCCTTTCCAATAACCAAGTTCCTGAAATTGATTTCGCCACCATTCATCTCTACCCTGAATCATGGTAAATCCTCTACACATATAGTTCTTATTTTATTATACTATAATTTTTTCTACTTATTTATTTAACATATACTAATTAAAGTTATACGAATTCAAATTTAATTCTTATGCATTGACTCTGTAATTTCTTTTATACCACCAGTCGATCACAATGATTGAATTATTAAAAATATACAACTAATTTGTGATTGGTTAGCAATATAAAAAAAATATTTAGACAAAATATGTATCAAAATTAATCTCTATGAATAATAATCGATAATGTGAATTATGGATGTAGGGTATCAAGCTCAGACGAAGCTGCCCAAAATGCATTTGTTGACAAGTGGGTTCAAACTCATATTCAAGACTCAAAGGACATTTTAAATAAGCCAATTCTTATTACCGAGTTTGGAAAGTCATCAAAATATTCTGGATATAACGTGGAAAAGAGGAACAGTTACTTTGAAAAGCTATTCAATTTCGTATATGATAGTGCTAGTAATGGAGGAGCATGTGCTGGTGGCCTTTTCTGGCAATTCATGGCTCAAGGATTGGATAACTTCCGTGATGGATATGAAGTCATACTTGAGGAGAACCCTTCAACTGCTGTTGTTATTAGTCAACAATCTAAGAGATTGTCAAATCTCAAATAGCTACCATGATAATGTTAGAAAGAAAAAAAATTATTCTTTCCGGGTTCTCAAATGGTCCGGTATTTCTAGCCAATGCATGGCAATATGTAATTTAATGTTATGATTTGAATAAAATAATAAAAATAAAAAGACAAATGTAATGAAATGTTCCATGGTTTATTGAGTGATTTGATTTATAATTGTTGTTTTATATAACTAACTACTTGCGAGTCAACAACTCTATCTTAACAATGTCAAGTTTGAGTAATCATAAACCACATTCAATATCATAATGTCAAAATATGCTCAAAGTCTACACTTCCATGTACTTTAAACAAATCTAATTTCTACGATGGACATAATATGATGGAGAGAACTAGTTATGATGTTATTTCAAAAGTATATTCTAGCTTTGTAAGTGTATTTTTCTTTAACAACAAATTTTATTTAACAACCAGATCCCTGCTCAAGACGAACAGAGACCGGTGATTCGAAGAATACAAACTAAAGGCGTCGTATATAGGCGGAACACCTGAAAATAAACACCTTAAAAGACACCCCTACAAACAACACCTGATCAAACTCTACCTTCAACACCCACCTAAAATAAACATCACCACCTAAAACAGACTTCTTAACGAAAAACGACCTCTGAAAAAACGGAATCCATAACCACTCATCACCACTACTCAAACCTCACACAAAACCCCTCTAAATGAAACACCCCGATCTCGAATCAAAAGCGATCGGCCCACCAGACTTCAGACATTGGAAGTACCTGTAATAGTGAATAGTTTAATTAACCTTTTATACATCCAAAAAATGTGTAGTATGGAACTTTCCCTTGGGGGAGTCTTTTCCTCTCAGTCCCTTATTTCAGAATGTCATACACTCAAGCTGTCCACAAGAAAAGTTGTTGCAACTAAAATTCAGAAGCTTCAACTAAAATTCAGAAGCTTCTATCTAGCTAGTTTACAAGCTACTTCATTCTCCAATAATATACCCTCCCCACAACACCGATGATCTCGCTCCAAAGATTAAATTACTAGTTACAAGAATAGTTTTGGTGATAAGATGGACACTAGAGGGCAAGGTTGGAAGTAGAGATCCTCTCCATTCAATAACAGCCAGTTTAAGATCAATTTTAACAAACTTGTTGTATTTTTTCTTGTGCCATTTATTTTTTCAATATCTAGCTACCTTCAAAAACAAAATTACTGATAATTTTTGAGATACGAGTCATTATTGAAGGTCAGCTATACTCACTAATTTGATTCATCATAAGATTTCATCAGTGTACAGTAACACATTCATACAAGGTATCCTAGTCAAAATAATACAAATCAAGACATTGTCTGCAGTGTAAGATTTGAATTAGGACCGTTTATCTCCTTACTGAAATTTGTGTACTTTCATTTCCGTCAGAAATCCGTACAGTGCATGATATAGTTTCATGTTTCAACCAAGAATAAACATTGATCTCTTGAGACCTTGCAACCTTATTTAAGAATAAACGGATTTATGCTTAAATACTAAAGCACTAAATCCAGCATTACAAAGAGAAAATGATTTTTTTTTTTGTTGAAGTCATTCCTACAAAACCTTACTAAGTGATGGCTGATTACTTTTCCATCTACTAAGAATTCGCCCGTGAAAATGGAGCATCTCGCTAGTACAATCATTCCCATTTCATACCACCCAACTGTCGAAAACTCATTGAGACATAAATATAGCAATTACCGGCAACAGCCAGTACATCCTTTTTAAGCACTAACTGCAACCTTTTCCTGTTCCTTCTTGGCAGATTTTGAAGGTTTTTCGACCAATTCATTATGAGGTTTCTCAACTCCTTCGATATTAGTTATCCTTAACTTTGTCAACTCCTGAAAATGATAACCATCGATCAAGAAGAATTAATATCAATAACTTGTTATAAAACAACACATGATTAAACAGTTTATTCCCAACATACCTGACGATGCCCTTTGGTTCTTCGGTAATTCTTCCTTCTCTTTTTCTTGAAAATAATTACCTTTGCATCTAGTGCCTGATATAAAGGGAAAATGAGTACACATGCAAGTGCATAGATAGAAAGAATGAAAATCCACTTCAAATCAATCCCTACACCCTCCAAGTTGAAATAAACTTGTATTCTCTTTTTACAGGATAAAGATGAAATTCATTAAGACAAAGAAGTTTATTAAAAAGAGGAGGATAATAGATCATTCTTAGGAAATAGGGCATCTAGTTCCATATATAAGAAGAAACAAAAAACATCAAGACCAAGGAGATTCATTAAATGTTTGGATTTTAAAAGTTCATTTCAAATATATCCCTGACATAAAATGTTTTCACACCACTCATGGAGAATAAATACATTTCTAGTAAACATAGAAAAGATATCAAGGTAATTATAGCAATTCATAATATTGAAACTGGTGACTTCTTAAAACTAAGACCCCCATATTTTTCTTAGATAAAAGAGGGTAAAAAACATCTATGAATCTTCTTGAGCAACTTAGCCTCTCAACATGTCTGCAAGGGAAACGAGATTACATTTTAAAATCTCAAGATTATAGGAAGCAATTAAGAACTCTAGGTTTTTCAGCTCAGAAGCTAAACTTGCAATAGGACCTAAACCCAGTGACCATGTGATCTAACACAAAGTAGAGTCCCATTCCAGGTTATACAGTTATCAGTTTTAGAATGTTTTTAATCTTGTACCTACATATTCATGTTTCCCATATTCTATACACAATTTTTTCCTTCTTGTACTGTTCTACCATGACCAGTCATATCCAAAATGTTCCTTCTTAAATTCCCTAGGCTGCACCACATCATAATTAAGATCATGGAAGATGTGTTGCAATTTAGGGGAAGGAAGTGTTGGATGCATATTTTATCTACCACTCTTCTTTCTTGAACTTTATTATTTTAGCAATAATATTTCTATCTTTGCTAGGAAATGAAATATATCTTGGAAGTGTTGGATGCATATTTTATCTACCACTCTTCTTTCTTGAACTTTATTATTTTAGCAATAATATTTCTATCTTTGCTAGGAAATGAAAACGAGACTGAACTGAAGATTAACACATGCCATTTAATTTAAATTTAGCAAAGAAACTTTTTAAAAGAAACTTTCTACATGCAAATATATACTGCAAAATACAATTAACAGTCTTTGGTTTTCTTTACTTAGTTCGAAGGTCACCATATTAAGCAGATTTGTGTATACATGCAATAATTAAATGCAATACACATACAAGAAAATGCAATATATACTTCTTTTAATTTTCTCAACAATAGGAACTATGTCATTTAGTAGCAATTTTGGTAACATTTTAATATGATTGCAAAGATAGGACAGAAAGACAAGCAAAATGCAAACTAGAGTAGATGAAACATAAAACTGAAAGAGGGATCGCCACTCTATTCTAAAGTAATCCCATTTCTACTTTCAAAATTGGAAAGCTGATTCTGCATATCAAATTTATTTTTAACTGGTAAATCTGCACTTACATGCTCCTCAACAACAGCATGAACAACTCCATCCGGCACTATGGGTCTGCCAACAATTGTCTGACTAGGGGATCCAAGCAACAGAACTTTATTCAGAATCAACTGCAGTGAGCCAAAAAATGCAATGGAATGTTTAATAGCTGGTTTGAAAGATACCAAAACAAAAAGAAAATAGAAAATGCATTTACTAATTACTACACAAAAACAAGTCGCCGATTAAGTATTTAATAAGATTAATAGCATTCTAAACCAATAGAAATATGCTGCAATATTGCAATTACATAGTGTATCTAAAATTAGGTGACAATTTGAAATACAGCTACACAAAATGGTAAGCAACAACTGTACAAAAACAACGACAAGATAGAGTTGGTACACAGATCAGGTAACCCCACAATATCCCATTGTAAATCATGTCTAATTGAAAACCATTTAAATCTAAAGCCGTTCTGAATAGTTTGACTTATAGATTTTTGTCTACTACCTCTAACTATTAAATTACCCTCCATTCCACCTACTTACTTAGCGGGGCTTTAATAGGCCGTCTCCAAATTGCTTAAAACAAGATTCTACCATCTTTTGTACCATATGCAGCACCTGATTTTCTCTCTAACGTATCTGATCCTTATTTGTCTTATGTATTCACTAAACCAACCCGATATTCTCATATATACAACATTGAGCACTTTAGCATTAGCAATGAGTAGGAATATCATACAGGTATACAACCTCCAAGGTCATAGAAATTGCAATAAAAGATTTACTTTGGGCGTGGTTGATACTTTTCCATCACAGATAACAGCCAAAATACTTAGCAAATAAAAGGATCACTCACCTTATCATTCACTTCGCAAAATTTCAATCTTTCAGTGAAAATGCTGTCCCCATTGCTCACTTTAAATTGATGTGATCCAATCTAAACCAAATGAAGGGGGGAAAATTACCAAAACAAAAACAAAATATGAAACACTGATATATGTAATCAATTAAGGTTTGCAAATTGAACCTGAACAACTGCAAAAGCAGGCTCATATGGCTTAAAAACATTGTCGTTCTTTTCTAGGGGCCCCACCACTTTGTATCCAATAGCTTCTGCTTCTGCTTCCTTCTCCTCTGCCGTGTACACCTTTTTCCTACCTGATACTGCAACAGTATCATCATCATCATCATCATCTTCATAATCTCCCTCCTCTTCATCATAATCATCATCGCTGTCATCGTCGTCGTCATCTTCATCTTCTATTTCATGTGTACCGCCTTCTTTGATGTGATCGTCTTGTTTGGAAGAAGAGAAATAGCGCCCGTGGTGCCATTGTCCAAAAGCAGATGTGGGTTTGGAATTGGTGAAAATGGGAAGAAGGGGTGATGAAATGTTATGATTGAGAAAAGCAGCCGAAGAGAGTGAGCGGAGAGATGACGGGTCTTTGAAGAGAGATAATGTTGGTTGTGATTGTCGGGTTAACGCTTGCAGGCACCTCCGAATAAGGGTGTGGTGCATGGTGAATAAACCAAACCTAATGCAATGAAACAATATTTTAGGTTTAGTTTGTAAAAGCATTTGACAAAAGTATGTTATTTTGTACACCAGTTTCAAAGCAATTTAGAACCAGAAAAGTTTCATCATAGTACATTAAAAAAAGATCAGCAAACCTGAAAAAAATGCAAATTGATACTAAGATGAATAGACTACTCTATCCTCCAACCAAGTAATCATGATTTTGGAATTACAGATATAATAAATCTATGTCCTATTGGTATGTACCTACAGAATCCCAGAAATTGAATAAAAAAATTAAAGTTCAGAAAAGGGGGGAAAAATAAATAAGCAAAGAAATATTCAAGCCATTTGGGTACAATTATTTGCAATCTTATGACAGTTCTTCAGCTACAGTGATAGTTACGAACAAGATATAAAGAAAAATACCTGTCTTTGAGGCGGAAGATCATTTTCAAATAAAAAAATTATATCTCCTTTCCTGCACATCCAAAACATATATTAATAGTGCTACAAAGTTTTTTTTATCAATCACAATCACGTAATTGATTTTATAATACACGCCATTGTTCCTATGTTATCAACCGCGGTGTGAAATGGGGCTACGAGAGATGAGAAGGAAAATTCGAAAGATAACGAAGAATATCTCACTGTTTCCGACGGCGGAGGACGAGTAACTCCGGCTGCGTTGAGACTCCAAAGCTGCTTTGATCTGACGGAGCTACACTCACTCAGCTTTGTTGTTTTTTAGGGTTTTACTTGTTTCTGATGAAATGAAATGAAATGGGTTTAGTTGCTTTTTCACAAGGAAGATAAAAAAACACGTTTTTTTTCTTTCTTTTTACCAAATATATTTTATTTAAGCTAAGTGGCTTAAAAGACACAATTTTTTCTAAGGATATAT
>Ga0228710_1000245_pt1 | contig 58183 bp, 17 predicted proteins | sample MedpolnodulmetaG_FD_177995 | JGI IMG/M metagenome (GOLD analysis project Ga0228710, IMG submission 177995) | Root nodule microbial communities from Medicago polymorpha collected in Santa Monica, California, United States - pink nodules | ecosystem: Host-associated > Plants > Roots > Nodule... | reverse complement strand
CATTGGATCTGCTCCTTGCACATACTAGTTTTTTTTTTTGTTGGTAAAATCGCGAGTAGAAGAACCATCACAAGTCATTATTTACCAATCAAGTGTGCAACATTGGATTGAGCTGTTGTTTTTGAAGAACATTGGATTGAAAGGTTATTACCGTATTTGTAGAAACTCCTTTGAATTTTAATAAATAATTGTGACTGTATCCAATGTATCACTTACTTTTGATTTCAAGTTCAATTCAAAAGGAGAGTAGAAAATTGAAGTAGTTTGTGCTAGGTTGTGATCATAGCTTGCAAATCGTTGTCTTCTATCTATGTTGGATATTGAATCCCTTGGAATTTCGAGAGACCGCGTTGCAATTCAAAATTCAGATCCATGGACATTAAGTTTGAGACATCCTGGAGGAGGATGAATCCAACTATTCTTCCAATGAGTGTTGTTGATTTCTCTAGATGCCATAGGTTGTCCACTGCAATTCAACCATGATATCACAAACGAGATTGTTTACAAGATTCTATAGCTTTTCTCCCGTACTTGATCGATGAAAAATATATGAGCATGTTATGTTCTTCCAAAGAGTCTACACCATAATTTCAAAGAAGATAGACAAATCCTAATGTAGAATACTAATGTCCTTGTACATCAAGTTCCATTAAATCCAAGCAAAAGGCCCGAGACTGAAGAACTTACTCCGAGGTAGATGTATGGAAGTTCTTGTTGTTTTATGACCCTACACCAAAGTATCTTCGCAATCTTTCCGAATATGCAAAATTGATTTTGGGGCTTTCATACATCTATCTCACTGGAAGTCGTCCACATTATAACTCTTTCTTAATTTGTGAGAAGTCTTCTATGAACAGTTTTCCACAAAGTATCTCCAATTCGAGTTGGTCCCTTACATTTCTAAATTTTGTCAAAGAGGGAATTCATACTATCTTCATTATTAGTTCTATTACATAACATCTCATATGCAACTTTTATAGAGAATTCTTTGGTAAAAGCTTGATTCTAATGGAGCACGTCTGAGCTGTCAGGAGAATGAGGTTGAACAAGATCAATTAACTTGTTTCATATATACATATGAATGTCTCAAAATTCTATACCAATTCCATCTCATATTATTGCTATAAAATGCTATAGAATAGTTAATTTCAATGGAAGGACAAGAGCACCGAATTGGTCTTCAAGATTAACATACTCAGGGATCCAAGCGTCTTTATGAGCATTCGGCCAAGAATTTACAAGAGCTATCCAAATAGGAGGAGATGTTGAACTAGCACCCATAGAAGACATGTTATTACCTCAATTATTACTATGTTATATGACCCTTTTGTTTTTACAATATATTACACGAAAACGTTGAAAGTAACCATTTGATACATCCGTGGTCATTTATTACACGAAAATGTTGAAAGTAATCATTTGATACATCCGTGGTCATTGAATCGAGATTTGACAATCTTTATTTTAAGCACAATATTCTTTATTTAATTTTTTTTAACATCAACATTAAATTTGAATCATTTGATCTCAATCAAATGATCACATGCCAAATGCTTGAAGGCATACAATTATTGACTATGGACAATCCAATTTCACTTATGAGCCATTAAAACTGATAAACTAAAACTTAAAAAAGCTATAACTAGAGATATATGTTTCAAGAAATAATATTTTTTTTAATAAAAGAAACCTATGGACTCTTGATCACTTATAAAAGAATTATATTTACCTCATATAAAAAAACTAGCGGGGACTAGAACACGGAATGTGTTACATACTCATATTCTACAATGCCTCTAGGCCAACATTTTTGGGTAAATACTATTTTTATTACATGATAATGATGATCGTTTTTCATGCTACTAGAGTGCATTATTATTATTGTACTGCAATAATGAAATTGTCACATGTTATCATCAAACTGAATATAGCATATACAAACTATAAAAGCATGAGAAACAAAGAGAATATATAGCCTAATATTCCGCTCTCATGAAATATAGAATAACCATTTAACTATACAAAAGCCTCACCAAAGACAAAAAGTAGAAAAACAAAAATCCTTCCAATTAACCCCACCCACCTGAACCTATGGTTAAATTTTTTGTTTCTCATTACCTCTAACTCTTCTTCATTCATTTACCTTAATTCAAATCTCTCTAATAACCTCAATTAAAAATTGAATTATATCTCTTTTTCAAGCCTGGCTAATTCTTATCTCATTGAATGTTCATGGCACCAAGGAGGGGCCTATTGGATGGAGGAGAGGACCGTTATGGATTAATGTCTTTTGGCACCAAAGACATTTTCATCATGCGACGTAAAATAAGATATTGGCAAAAGCAGTTCAAGCAACGACATTTATTTGGGGGATTAATGGTTCTTCTTTTAATGTGTGTGATTACCAAGTTTATATTAATGAACATGTTTTCTGATCAACTAGATTTGGATACTGCAATTCCTTCAAACGTGGTACAGGATGAACCTTCACCAAACAATTGGCCGGTAAATGCAAAAAATTACCCATCACACATTTTGTATCATTGCCATATAAGGAGTAGTAATTTTCACAATGTTCGTGTCATTTGAACTTCAAAATGCGACATTGTATGTGACACACATACATGTTTATCGCTATTTTTCATTCACTTTTTATCTTCTACAACTTACGTACATTTAAAAAATAAACACATTTAGATTGTGATGCTAGTTTTCCTCTGATGTTTGTTAGATAGACTCTCGAAATTTGGAAGCATCCAAACAGTGACAACTATTTCAATTGCATGGGACGAGCAAAGAAAGATATACGTGCGTCCAAATTAAGTTCTTTACTGCTCAATTTTTTTTAGTAAATTTTGATATAAGTGATTCACACTTTGCCATTCATCTTTGTATAACTAAGAAGAATTTCTATTATACAGGGCAAGGAAACAACACAAATGGATATCTTTTGGTTCACGCCAATGGAGGATTAAATCAAATGAAAACAGGAGTAAGTATGCAATTATAAATTGCTCACTTTTTTTTTATCACTTGATCATTATAAAGAAGGTTGGAGAAAGAACATTAGAGATTAAATTGTTTCCTTGTATCTTGAGAGAATAAATATAGTTTTCATCATATTGCAGATAAGTGACATGGTTGCAATTGCAAAAATTATGAATGCAACTCTTGTTTTTCCTACATTAGATCATAATTCCTTTTGGACAGATCCTAGGTAAGGATTAATTCTTATATAAACTTGGGTTTTCAAGTAAAATAAATTAATATAATAGTATGATTTATTAGTGTTCTAATAGTTTAATTGTCTTAGTGATTTTAAAGAAATTTTTAACTGGAAGAACTTCGTTGAAGTTCTAAATGAAGATGTTCAAGTAGTGGAGTCTCTACCACCTGAACTTGCAGCAATTAAACCAGCTTTGAAGGCCCCCGTATCTTGGTCTAAGGTAATTAATATTACACATTATCTACATATACTACAAAATTGTAAACTAGGGTTTCAAATAAAGATTGTGGTCGTGGCTTGTGTGTCGAGAAATAACGATTTTTGATGTTGTCAAAATTACAATGCAATTGTAATCGAGGTCGTATATATTGGATGGATATATTGGTTGTGATACTCTACAATATCAAAAATTGTGACACGACAACAATCAGCGATCACTGTTTGAAACTTTGTTATATTTAATCTATTTTTTATTTGTTTGGAACATGTAGGCAAGTTATTATAGAACGGATATGTTGCAATTATTGAAGAAACACAAAGTAATCAAATTCACTCATACTGATTCTCGTCTAGTCAATAATGGTCTAGCTAGTTCAATTCAGAGAGTGCGTTGTCGCGCAATGTATGAGGCACTTAGGTTTGCAGCCCCAATTGAAGAACTTGGAAAGAAGTTGGTAAACAGACTTAGAGAAAACAACACCCCTTATATTGCTCTCCATTTAAGGCAATTCATCTAGTATATGGTTAACCTACTTAGTTAAAATTTAAGTACTTATTGCAAGTGAGGTTATTTATCTTGTATATAACCCTTATATATGCAGATATGAAAAGGATATGCTAGCATTCACAGGCTGCAGTCACAACCTAACAAAAGAAGAAACACAAGAACTCAAAAAAATGAGATATTCAGTGAAACATTGGAAAGAAAAAGAAATTGATAGCAAATCAAAGAGATTAAAGGGTAGTTGCCCAATGACACCAAGAGAAGTTGCAGTTTTCCTTGAAGCACTTGGATATCCTCTTGATACAAAAATTTATGTAGCAGCAGGAATTATTTTTGGCTCAGAAGGAATGAAACCACTCCAAAAGAAGTTCCCTAATTTGCTATGGCACTCCTCTTTAGCAACAAAAGAAGAATTACAACCTTTTGAAGGTCACTTAAATCAACTTGCTGCTCTTGATTACTACATAACTGTTGAAAGTGATGTTTTTGTTTATAGCTATGATGGGAATATGGCTAAAGCAGCTAGGGGGCATAGAAAATTTGATGGATTCAAAAAGACCATTAGCCCAGACAAGTATTGATCTTACTCTTAAACAACTTATTAATAATGCTTTATTTGACTAGATAATAATTAATAGGTTTAATTACTTTAAATTATTTAGAGATTTATATATAGCTCTGAACCTTTTTTTTTTTTTTTTGTTTTTAATTGGATCATTGAACTTGGTCAAAAATTTGAAATTAGGTCTACGGTCAAGTTCCTAAAGTTTAAAATGATTTGTAATCATGTTTTGAACTATTAAATAATTTGTAATCGTGTTTCTAAAAATGTCAATAAGCATGGATATGATTACAAATTGTTTAAAAGTTCATAGACTTAATTACAAATCACTTAAGAACTTCGGGATCTTAATTACAAATCAGTTAAAAATCTTGAACGAGGAATAAATATAAATATTCATTAAATCACATTATTTGGTTCGATTGCTGGTGTGATTCATGAATCTTTGTACTTATCTCCAAGGTAGAAGATTCAAATCCCAAAACAAAAGTTCACCAAGAGGTGAGAAATGTAAATGTTAGCCCATCCTAATGGTCAAGTTGAAATACGTGGAGGATTAAACCTAAGTCCTATCTCAACCAATTTTTTTTTTCTTTCTAAAAATACCTTAATATATATGTTGCAGGCAAAGATTTGTGAGGCTGATTGATCAATTGGACAATGGTTTGATTTCTTGGAACGATTTCTCAACAAAGGTTAAGAGTATACATGCAAAGAAAAAAGGAGCACCTCAAGCTAGAAAAATTCACCGCCACCCCAAATTTGAAGAGAGCTTCTATGCTAACCCTTTTCCAGGTTGCATTTGTCAGAAGCCAACCCACATGATGGTAGAAACAAGTCATGAATCCTTATGATTTATCCAATGATAGTGTGTTGAGTCATTAGATTAAATAAAGTTGGTTAGAATGTGTGTAAATATGCGGAGTGATTTTTGGATTTGAGTTGTAAAAGTGAAACTCAACTTGAATTATATGTTAGAATAGAGATAATCATCTTAATTGGTAGATCTTATATATTGTACAATTTATAGTCATGTTAAAAGTTTTATTTTAATTTTTTAATATGCATTCAACGTTACACTAATTAACCAGGCTTTAGAATTCAACATGAATTCAATTTAGGACTTGTAAACATGAGTCGATTTAAATATTAACTAGTACTTGATATCAATTGATTTATTTGCTCAAATGTTTTATGGAGTTTGTTAAGTTTTATAGTTTCATTTAATTAAGGTCAAACACATCATGCAATCTTTTAGGCTATGTTTAAATTGATGGAATATAATGGAGCGGAGCGGAACAAAACAAAGTAGAATGAAATGAAATAGAGTGAAATAGAATAGATATTTCATTCAATTGTTTGAGTATTTTAGGATGGAGTAGAGCAAAACTGTCATTCCATTGTTTGAAAAGTAGATAAAATGGAATGATTCTTCAACCCTCTTAATACTTATTTTGAAGATATATACATTTCAAAAGAGTTCTTTATATGATCGAATTGAACAATAAATGTTAGTGGAGGGAAAGGAAAAGATATGATGAAGAAAATGAAAGTAGAGAGAATAACAAGAGAGAAATGCATTGATGAATGAGAAGAATAAGAGTGATATAGACACTCTCTTTTTAACATTCACTCTCTTATTTGATGAAACTCATATAGGTACCACACTTTAGAAATAGATCCACATAAAGTAGTGAAACCTGCACGAGTTTCACCCAATAAAAAAATGAGTGTTAAGAGTTTGCTAAAAATAGAGTAATACTGAAATGAGTCTTTTGATTTGCTAAAAATGAGTCTTTTTAAAAAAATGAGTGTTAATGGAGTAATAATGAAGTTATTTTTAATTTGCTTTTAAAGAAATGATATTTGTACATCCATTTTCTAACAATTTTTTGACAACTTTCTCTCTCATACTCACATTATGTTTTTATTCTTTCTTTTCCTTTTTCTCTCTCTATTGTTTTTGACCAATCATAGAAGAGAAATATAAAGTTGTCATAAAAGTTGTAAGAAAGAGATGTACAAATATCACTACTCTTTTCTTTTACCACATTCTTTTTCCACTTTGCTTTATTTTGTCACAATCACATAAGAAGGCGTTATGTTTTTTTTGCTATACTCTTGCGAATTTGTTCACAATTTCACAGTTTTTTTATTTTAGCGAACTTAAAACTTGTATTTTACCAAATTAAAAGAAAGAATATAGCTTTTACTCTAAAAGAAGAAATTGTGTCGTGAGCTTAACTTACTTGGTAATGGATAATGCATATTATATGCAAGAGTCAGAATTTGAATCCCGAACAATGGCACATACACAAATGGGGAGTTTAAATTCAAATATCATTATGACATTCAACTAAACAATTTTAACATTTTTATTCATTGAGATATGACTTGTTTGATAAATATAGTATAATTTTGATCTTATTCCCTAAAAGAAATCATCTTATAAAAAAATTGAATTGTCTAATTTTTAGGTTTTAACAAAATTAAAAAGTTGAAGCCACCACAAAAACAACTGAGATTGGGATTTGACATACGATTCGTTTAGTTATACTCGCCGATTAACATTGTCATCGATCGTCTTCCTGTTCCACCGTCCACGTCAGACACCGGCGAAACCAGCCACCGTTCCATTCTGGTTCTCCCTCTTTTCTCAGGTTACATCCTCCACTTATTTTTCGTTGATGAAACTTTAACTTGTTGCTAGATCTAAGATTCCGCACGTGAATTCTGAATCTATGGTGAAAATTGTCTTCACCTGATTCTACCAATTGTTTCAATTTGTAATTTTCCCATACTATTATCATCCACGAAGACAACTGAATTTTATTAGATTTGAACAAATGTTAGTAATTAGTTGTTAGGTTAGTATTTCAATTCTTAGTTCAAACCAGCTGAACTTACCAATCGTATTGGGAAAAACCCAAGTCCCACGTTGAATAAAGATAGAGTTGAAAAAAAGTTTATAACGAGTGGCACCTCTCACCTTACAAATTGACCCGATGTAAAAACCTAATAAGGCGAACCACAACTCAACAGCGAAAATAGTGGTAGTTCAAGTTGCTAGAGAAGTGCAATGGCCTGTTACACCTCCACTGTTGGGCCAACAAGAATCCCTCACGCGGTGCCTCTCTTGTCTAGAACCAACGAGAGTTAGGCCATGTATGTGCTTCGCTTAATGCTTTAGAATGAACTCGATCTTTAAAATTTGTTGCCCGTGCATAGTTTTTCAATGTTTTGTAAATCATCAAGTAGTCATTATTCTAACATATCATATATTCCATCTATCTACAAGTCATTAGTTATGTTTTATTTTCTGATTTTATATATAATCAAGATGTATCATTTGATGAACTTAAATCATGGTTCCACTTTTTTAGAAGTTATGTATATTGAGATAGTTCATGTGGAGAAGTTTGAGCAGTGTTCAATGACAGAGCTTCTAGAGGAATCTTTATATGATCTGTCTTGGTCATTTGTTATCATCTGCTTCTGTTAAAATGTTAATAGTTAAACCACACAGGAAAGATTTACTGCAAATAGCTTGAAGTAATTCCTCATTTGGGTTGGATTTCTTTTGAATGCAGGGAAATGGGTTTGTGGACATTACTTGAGGGCCTTTTGCTTCTTGCAAATGCACTAGCGATACTAAATGAAGACCGCTTTCTTGTCCCTAAAGGATGGGGCTTATCAGATTTTTCAGGAGGCAGGGCAAAATCTTTCAAAGGCCAGATTATAGGTCTCATTTACGCAACTCAGTACCTAAGAGTTCCTCTCATACTTTTTAACTCCATCTTTATTATTGTAAAGTTGGTTTCTGGGTGATATCTAGCAAGGTGAGATTTCAATACTTATAGCTATGTCTGACTTAAACATTCTTTTAATTTTGTGAGTAGACTACTAATAAATAATCATGGGAAATATCTGTTGGCATTGGAGTTCCTTGAGCACTAATGAACGAAACGTGTAAAAAAATTGTATGTTTGTTGACTATTTAGATGAAAACTGTATATTTCTGAAAATGATACATGAGCAATCTGAGGGATACTTCGCTATAATTTGCAACACATTTGCAAATTGTAAATGAACTGAATTTAGTTCATTGGATTCTGTGTTTAGTTCACTGCATGGGTCTTCAGTGATTTTTTATTTCTTCCTTTCTGGTTGTTGGGCAAAACTACAACATGAAATAGCTTAAAGATCAATGCTGGTTGCGAACAATTAACCACACACTCTCTTGCACACTTTTACTAGGTAAAAACTATCGTGAATCTCTTTACTTTAGCAAATGTGTCCCACCAAATAGGGAATGAAACCTAGGTGATTTCGTTCTATCCACGTGATTTTTTTAACCAATAACAGAAGTGTGTTATTAGCATTATCTAGCTTGAAATATGGTTGTTTTGGTAATTGTGGTGTGTGTGTATGTGTGTGTGTGTGTGTGTGTGTGTGTATATATATATATATATATATATATATATTCGAATCAACAAAAATAAATGTCAACTTGCCTGCTGTAGGTAATAATAGCGATGTTCAAAACTCCAAATTTAAAGCTAGCATGTTCAGCAAAACTTAAGCCCTTATTAATGTCTACCTTAACATTTTTGTTTCTCATCTGTCATTCTCTTGTACAGTTTGAAGAATATGCTTCTTTATTTATTAAAAGGGATCATATTGTGAGGTTTAAGGAAATAGTATGGTGTTTAACACTAATCCATTTTCTTAATGGTTGCAGGTGCTGGAGTTTTACATCACATGATTTTAAGTTGTTTTTAGGTAGGAAAATTTGAGAAATTCTATTGTAACAATACACATCTGAAGTATCTCGTTATTGATTTTGATCCATTGATGTTACTAGTCTCAAAATCACGCTTGCTACTTGTAGTGAAAAATGGAGAATCGGAGATCATTACTGTATTCATTTTCTAAGAATTAATTTAGAATGGGCCAATTTCCTTGTATTATCTTCAACTTCTTTTCAATTTCTTTTTGTTTGATTGGTGATGTGTTCCAAATTGGTCCTGCTTGAGTAACCAGTGAAATTATATGATTTATAACTAAATAAATGGCTTATAATAAGTTCCATAATCGACAATTTGTACCTTTGGGTTACAAGCCACTTATTCACTGGGGTGCAAGGTGTGTTTAATAAAATATACATGTAAATATTTAGATGTTGAAAGTAATTCATTTTGTTTAATAAAGGCATATTTGAAGCACGGTCCATCAGCACTAGAATTGCTGAACGAATATTGAACTTAATCATAACTCGGAGAAAACATGATAAGTTTTGAGGGCTTCAATCTCGAGGGAGAGAACAAAAATATGTTTTAAAAATTGAAAGTATTATGATTGAATCTACCAAAATCTTTAGGAAGAAACAATATAAGCTTGCTTCATACCTGTAAATATTTTACTTGTTGATGACCCCGGAACATTATAATCTCGAGCTGGTGATTTTATTCCATTTTGGCAACAATGAAAAATGATAAGGATTGTGCTATTGGTTAGAATGCAAACTCACACTGAATTTATCAACTTTAATATAACAATTCAAGCATTGTGAAAAGCAATTGTTGTCATTGAAATGTAAAGTTTAAGTATGTGTCGGCTCATTGATAAGAGCTTGACTTTAACTTTGTAATATCAAGAGAGCTTAAATCTTTTCGTCAAAAAAAAAAAAAATAGAGTTCAAATCTCAAATGAGACGATTATAGAATGATCATTAATGATGTTATAATAATAATAATTTTCAAATCCTCAATTATTTTGATATACATTTTTGTAATACTTTTTTTTTTGAATCGGCAAACATTTTTGTAATACTTAATTTGTAACTTTGGTCCTATTTATACTTGTTCACATAAAAATTGATCAGTCTAAAATCAAATTTTTATCCTGAAATCAGCTTTTTGGACTCAGAACTGATGATGTGGCTTCACCAAATTACTGAATATGTGTTTTACTTAACGTACAAGGTAGGTTTGATTTTACTTGTTTGTTAAGAAAAGAAAAAATTGCAAGCCTACAAAAAGGCATATACCAAGCCATTGCGTTGAAGTGAAAACTCACTTGATCTCTCCTCTCTTTTGTTTGTCGACTGTGGCAATAACAACAAAACCGATATAGATATCATGGATGTAACTATCATTACTTTACCCAAATGATAGTGTCTTCCTGATATCAGTTTCGGTTAAATTGTCACAGGCACTGGCACCGGCACTGGAACAACCATCCACCATTCTGTTCTTGCTCCCTTTGTAATTAGGTTACATCATCCTCCACTTTTTTCTACTTCATCTATTCTTTCCCATTTTCAATTCTTTTTGAATATTTTTGTATTTGTTTTTCAATTTCAATTTCTTGTTCTTGAACTTTCTTCCTTCATTTTTCAATCAAAGCAGCTTATTGTTTCCTATATGTGCGGACAAATTCAAGTTAATGGTTATGATTAATTGATGATTCCTTTATTTTCCCACTCATTAAGTTGCATCAATGATATGACCATTGTGTTGAAAAAATCGGTGAGAAAATAAAGGAACACAATTTTAGGTTGTGGAATTTTCAAGACAAGGATGTGTTGACATTGTTGTTTTTGGAACCAATGTTCCAACTGATACAACCTTGATTACATGAGGTGTTGATTAGTATGAGAGTATTGATTGACATTGATGCAAAGTGTGCTGTGAGGTTATGGAAGTTGCACGATAAGTTTTCAGCATGATTTTTTGACATGTGAAAATTATTGGAGCGGTTTAGCTTCGAGTGAAGTATACTCCTTATGATGGATTATGATAGTTCTTTTAAACTATGATTGTCCATGAAGACAATTTGAAAATTCTTGGAGTGGTTTAACTTCAAGTGATTACACTAGTTATGGTAGAATATGCTAGTTCTTTTTATTTTTTCTATGTATGTTTTTCCCCAACCACTTGTATAAGAGTTTTTGGTTTGGTCCAGGGATAAAAATACAAGTTGTTAGTAACCACTTGTATAAGAGTTTTTGGTTTGGTCCAGGGATAAAAATACAAGTTGTTAGTATGCTCTGGGATTGTAACATTTCAAGAAACAACCCCGTGTCCTATAAGACTTGCCAAGCAAGAAAGTAAACAAGTGAAGGAACCACCTTGCTTGTCTTGGACTTCAAGAAATAACCTTGTTTGTGTTGCACTTCAAGGTTGTTTCTCGAAATGCAAGACAAACAAGGTTGTTTCTTGAAGTGCAAGGCAAGTAAGGCAATTCCTTCACTTGTTTACTTTCTTACTTGGCAAGTCTTGTAAGCCACAAGGTTGTTTCTTGAAGTGTAAGAGAAGCAGAGTGATGTCTATATATGTTCTACTTCTTCGTTACAAGATGCACCGGTCGGAACACTAAGCTTGTATTTGAGTTCCTTCACTTCTTCCTTTACCATTCTAAACTATATATTGGCATTTTAAAGCTGAAATAGACAAGTTTATTGAATTAAGTAGTTTCATGCTGTAGTAGCTAAGATCTAGCTGGAATTATGATTGTTTTGCTGCTCATGGCTTTTACATTGGAATCAACCAAAATAAATAGTTGTGAACTTACCTAATTGGTAATAGTGAAGTCATGTTCAGCAAACGATGAGCCATTATTGTCTACCTTAACATTTTTGTCTCCCATCTTCCATTCTCTCATACAATTTGAAGAATAGTTGTTTATTTTTATATTAAGGGGTCATGCTGTGCGGTTTAAGGAATGACATGATGTTTAACACTAATCTAGTCTCTTATTAGTTTGTTGCAGGTGCTGGAGTTTTACATCATATGATTTGAAGTTGTTTTTAGTTAGGAAAATTTGATAAATTCTACTGTAATAATATGCATTGAAATTTGAAAGTATTTCTTTTGTGATTTTGATCCATTTTGATCCATTGATGTTATTAAGCACAAAATCAAGCTTGCTACCATATGACATATGTAGTCAGAAATGGAGATCATTATTATTGTGACTTCAGCTGGGTGGGTGATGTATTCATTTGCTAAGAAGTAATTAAAATGGTCCAATTTCCTTGTATTATCTTCAACTTGTTTTCAAATGTTTTTTGTTTGATTGGTGGTGATTTGTTCTGAACTAATTCATCTCAAGGAACTAATGAAACTTATTTGATCTAAAACCAAATACATTGCTTGTAGTAAAGTCCACAATTCATATTCATTAATTAGAACCAAAATTTGCATTTAAGTGGGGGTGCAAGGCGTGTTTAACAAAATACAGGTAAATATTCTGTTGTTAAAAGTAATTCAGATTTTTTAATGAAAGCATATTTGAAGCAAGATTAAGAAGTTTATTAATCATAAATCCGCGAAAACATGATAAGTTTTGGAGTCTAAAGCAATAAGCCGCAGCGCTGCAATAGTTGCGGCAACAGACACGATGGCAAAGAACCAAATGTTGATCCAATGCCAAAGCTTTTGAGTGGATGTTAGTTTGTTCTTATTTGCCACTAAGTACATATGATTTGCAAGGATAAATGTAAGAGGAAATGTGCTTATAGCTCCTGTGAGGCTCATGAAATCTCCAAGGAATGGCAGTAGAGCTGATACAAATGTATTCAAAGTCATGTACCCACCTCTTACCAAGATTCTAAATGACAAGTTCTTAAAAGCCATAGCACTCCCTTTGATCCCATGTTTGGTATCCAAATACTCATACATTGGACTTGCAAATATCTATCAGAAAGAATAAGAGAGGCTATTAGTACACTGAATAAATTCAAGTTATAAAATATTTAGGCTCAAATTCAGTACCTCATTCACGATTTGTCTCCTAATTTTTAAAATGACAGACCTTTTCTCCACTTATACATTTTGAGACTGAATTTTGATGATTTGACAAGTGAAAGCTTGCATGGCAACTGAGTTGATGACGTGGCACCATCTTGCTAAAAAACTCATTTTCATGTCATCACCTCAGTTGTCACGTATATATCTCCCTTGATTGACAAATCATCACAAATCAACCCCAAAAGTTTAGATGGGGAAAATATCAGACGTTTTAAAAATTGGGGGATCAAATTCATGGATTTAAAACTGAGGGGACCAAAAACCGTGAGAGAAAATAGGGGGGATTAAAACCACATTTAAACTAAATTTTTAAAAGCAGCAAAGTATCGGTTTAGAAGTGATTACATGCAATGCAATGACTGATTGAAGAAAGGCTGTAATATTGGCCACAACTTTCACCCAGATTGGACCCTTGACATTATTCAGCAAAAAAGTTTGTGTCGAAGATCCATAAGCCCAGTATCCTGCAAAGGTAACCAGATATAATGGCAGAACTCCAACGGTAAACTGAAAGTATAGCGCTTTCATCATGTTCTTTACAACTGGTTGTCTGATCGTCGCCTATTAGGTTACAGCCAAATAAAGTAAAACTCACTTTAAAAATGGAAAGGTTACAACTCCACACAAAACTCCAGGAAGAAATAACATAACCTTGAATCATACCTGTATCTCAGGAAGCATTCCCGTATTGTATGCGAACACAAGATTGGCGGATGCCCCAATTGTGGTAAATATTTTACTTGTTGATGTTCCCGGAACACTATAATCTCGAGCTGGTGATTTTATTCCTGATAGTAAATAATAAACTGTTGGTTAGTATGCAAACCCACACTGAATTAACTAAGCATAGTGAAAAGCAATTGTTATCAATGAGTAAAGCTTTGCAATTTTCAATTATTGCAAATTAGTAACTACTCATTTAGAGAAGTCAGGAGAATGCTGATAGGCACCTGATAGCCGAGTCGAACTATATACTGCTTAGAGTCCTAGCCTTCACAACAAGGTAAAGATAAATTTTGGAAAGGTAAAAGAAAACTAGAAACTAAAAATAAATTTTATATTGAATATTCTGTGATATGATCTGAACTTATTCTAGTTAGTTTATGAATAAATGAGTAAGTTTAGATCAAGTTTATAATTCTAGAAGAATTCTTTCACTTGCATTGTGTCACAGCAAATACTGAATATATTAATATAAATTAACAATGCGAGATGCAAATTGCTCAATTTTTTTTTATCATTATAAGATATAGCTTACAAACATCAGCTGGTTGATTCAAAAAAAGAAAAAATATCAGCTGAAATGCTACATACAAGGACATTTCGAGAGTTTATCAATAAATCAAATGACATTTTCTCTGAATACCAGCAGAAGACCAAAATGACAAAAGAAAAATGAATGAAAATGTTCAAAGATGTTCAGACTAGAGATAGAGGGAATGATGAAACTCAGAACACGCTTGCAAGATCTGAACAACAATTTCACATGTATGCCATAACACTAGTTATCTGAAGTTAAAGCATCAACAATAATTTCTAATAACATGAACATGAAGCAAAGAAACAATTAATCACTGAGGCACCAGGGAACAGAAAACCAAGTATTAAACATGTGTGTTATTCTCTTCATGCAAAAGTATATTAATCGAATGAGTGTCCATGAAAATGTAGCTATGATGTTCAAGTCAAATGACATTACCATCTTTTAGTGACAGTACAAGTGCTATGACAATATATGCGAGGCTTAAAACCGTCGAAAATCCAAGCCAAATTCCAAGAGCTGAAAGATGAGGAATACAAATGGCAAACATTGCACACACAAGTCCAGCTATGGCTATAAAATGTGGAAGCTTCATCTGATCATCATCCCTAAATAGAACATAAACAGCCTGCATGACAATAAATCAACAAGATTCAGAAAATTTCTCTGAGCAGAAGATTTGTATAAACAGCACCTGAATGACTGCACAAACTGAAATCAGGATTAAAATAAACAGCAGAAGATTACTGTTGTTGTCATACTTTTTTGCTGAATCCGAAACAGAATAAGCCGCTAAGAAACAATAATAATCAAAACCTTTTCCCATTAGACGAGGTCGGATCAAACAATACTAAGATACCGTATCATGAATCATGTCCAGTAACAGATCATTTAAATCCAAGTCAATCTTATGATTTTTGCTTATTATTTTCTTTAGTAACTTTTTACCTCTAATTATTGATTTATTGGACTATATCTGTTTGATATAATCTCTTTGAATTCTTTCTATAAGTCTTCTTTGCACACGTCTAAACCACATACACGTCTAAATGTAAAATTATCACCTCAACATTCCAATGTCTTCATTACTAATCTTGTTTTCTGCAACCGCTAATTCATAATTAACATGAATACATGATACTAGACACACAAGAATTGACAAAAATGGAGCAGTTGATGTATCATTATTGATGAAGTCACAGAGAGAAGAAGTATGTAACTTGTCAACAGGAAGCACACAGAGAAAACAAGACCCAAAATCTTTAGCAGGTTGGTGAAGAAACAGAAAAATGAAATAACTACACAAATTTTTTATACGAGACTTCAAAAGTGTTCTGTACTGCAACTAAAGAAGAGAAATGACTAAAGTCTGAAGAGAATAATGTAATTATGGTTGATTGTGTTATGTCATAGTTTTACCTTCAAAGCTGAACCAGCCAAAATGATGTACCCAATATTTATCATGAAAAGATTGACATACTGCAGAGTCCACGTGAGGCAATATGCTTTTCTACCTACAATGAAAATGGAACAAACATAAGCAGCTATGATATGCTTATTTACACAACAAAATGACGTGACAACCAAGGTTTTAAGATCACATATGCATCCAGATTCTTGATACTATTCAATATTGCTGCTACAGTCACAATTGCATTTGCGAAAGCATGCAGAAAAATATGAGAAAATGAGCTTTTTTGTCCTCGAATTGTAACTTTCAGACAACTTAGCCCCTCAATTTCTGAAATAGTAATTTAGTCTCTTAAACTAAATAATGTTCGTCAATTTAGTCACTGAAAAAGGATTTCTCCATAGAAAACAATTCAGTATCTACATATTGCTTTGAATGATCACACGTTACATTCAAAATAAACATAGAATCTTTAAAATTATGGTGTTAAATTTGGAAAAGGTGAATAAATTGACTGACATTCTTTAATTCTATGACCTAAATTTCATTTTGCAAATTTGAAAGACTAAATAATTTCAATGAGCAAAAAGCTGATTTATTCAATAAAGAAATCTTGATATCATGGCTTTGATTACAAGATAAGAAAAGAAACTAGACACTCACTAATATCAAGTTCTTGAGTCAGGGCTTGTTTGAATCGACTTATTTGAGCTTATCTACTAACATAATCACTTATGAGACTGTTTGAAAGAGGTCATCGAAACATACTATGACATATCCATAAGTTGTTTTCAGCTTATTTCCACAAGCTCTCCAGGATAGCTTACGAAAACAATTTGACTTTATTTCATTTTTGTTATAGAAATAGCTTATACATAATTACTCAAATAATAAGCACTGATGCTATAAACACTCAATTAAGCTGATAATCCAAACATAACATCAGTGATATAATCTAGTCAAGGGGCATAACATAAAATAACATACCATAAATATATCCAGCAAGATCACGGTATCTAATATGTCTTGTCCCACCAAATTCATGAAGCATAGCAATAAGAGCATTTGCATAAAGTGAAATTGCAGTTGCAAGAATCAAACCAACAACACCACCTATCCAACCCAAAGGAACCATAATGGTCCCTGAATACCCAAGAACATAAGCACTATTAATTCCTGTTGTCAACACAAACCCCACTTGAAACCATGAATCTACAACAAACAACAAAAACAAAAAATCATTAAAAAATAATAATTAATTAAAAATAACACAAAATTCATTGATGAAAATTATATTGAACCAAACCAGTGCTGATTTGATGTGCAGTGTCTGGAATTTGAACATCGTTGTTATCAACATCAGGTAGCAGCTCAATCTGGTCCTCTTCATCAACAGAAACGTTCTTCACCGCCAGCGTGAATTTTGCTACAACCCTCTTTTTTTGTTGTTCAAGAAAAATAAATAAGATCAAAATTGAAAATGAAAATGAAAATGAAAATTTAGTTTATAGAATCTAGTATACATATGAAAGAACCAAATCTTTTATAAGTAGTTTGTTCCACTTGTTGTGTCTGGTGATGATTGCAGCAATTGTTTTGTATTGTACTATGTAGTTGTTTGTTATTGGGTTATCATGGGTCCCACAACTTTTTCTGTTCTTCAGAATCGTAGAGCACTTCGAGGTATGTTACTTGTACTTTGCACATTCTATTTCCTTCTCTGTGCATGTAGTTATGACTATGAGTTACGTTTTCTTTTTATAATTTTTAACTAAAATAGCAATTTTACTCACCAAATGCCAAATGTGATCAAGCCTCAAGGTATGGATTAACATTAGACTGATTTGAGATTTTGGAGCCTATTCTTTTAAGGACTTATGTTTAATTCTTTTTTTTTTTTGTCAATTTCAATGGACAGATTTGTTTCCTTATAAAAAAACATTAGACTTGATTAATTTTTGTGTGTGTTCATATTGTCCTCTAACAAAAACAAAAGTAATTGATTTTTAATTTCATTAAGTTGTGTTACGTTAATTATTTCCATTCATTATGTTAGTCAAAGTAAAAAATCACATACAGTTGGCGCTAACATGACAACTCAAATACAAAAGGAATAGATGAGAATACGAAGGAACCACAAAGCACAAAAGACAATGAAGTTTGAGAATAACATTTGGCGAAGGAGGAAGACAAAGCCATGGTTGTTTGAAGTATCTAAGTAACAAATCATTCTATGACACTGACTACACTTTGTATTTGATTGTTCAACATGGTAGTAGTCTTGTGTCGTAAAACTTGAAAGTTATCGAGGTATCAATTAATAGTTCTTAATTGTGATTATCTTTTCTTCGAGCGATTGCACTGATGAAGCAACTATGTCCCTTTTCTTAGCTCGTATCTTAGATGTCGCTCAACTTCTAAATAAAACAGCTTGGGAACATCACCATAGCAAATGCAAACAAATGCCAAAGTACAACCGTCAAAGTCAGATATCCTACACGATGGCGACACAGGTTCAAAAAAATGCATTATGAGTTTACCACTCTCTTCATATACATCAATATTGTTGGTTCCAGCCAACCTTACAAGTTGATACACCACATACGACTATGCTTAAGTCGACCCTTTACGCCCACTTGAGCAATCGACTTAGAGGATTTTATGTTCTAGACCAAACCAAACCTCAACCTGTAGGACCCAAATTCACAAGGGCGACGCCTAATAAGGCATTAAACCCAATAATATCTCTTAGTTCTTACCAAATATCAATCAATGTATGAGATTCTTTCACTCTAAACATCTCATCCATCTCAATCACAAATTGACTTGAGCATTGCAGTGTTTTTTGCAAACAGTCCCCTGCGAAACAACACATCCTCCATGGATTTTGGCCAAAACCACCATCGGCAGAGCTTTTCCATGAATTTCGAAAAAATCTCGAAGAACACAACGATTTCTTCCATATACCTACTTTTACTGTGAGATTACTCTATATTTCACTGTAATATTGTGTCCGATGCAAAGAACACTATGTAAATGTGCTTATGTGATATAAAAATACGTGGATATTGTGATGTTGATGGATTAGGTGACCATATATGATAAAGCATTACTATGCATCTTGTAGATTATGTGTGAATCATGGAAAACATTATTAAGATCTCTTTTATTAATTTATTATTATGGTGGTGCGTCAAGAAGAAAGCGACTTCTTTTAAAAAAAGAAGAAAGCGACTTCAATTGAAGGTTAAATATGCACGCTACTATATTATGGATCCGAGAAATACTTATAAGTTTAAATAAGAATTCGTAAAAAATGTTCAAAATAAAAAAAGTTAGAAGAATTGTAACTACTAACTAGTGTTTCTTTTTGTTGATATATAATAATTGTAACTTGTACGTCAATTATTTTTTATTTCTTTTGTAACAAGTGTTATCAATAACCTTTTTTAGCAGCAATCAAGGTGTATGTAGTTTCCCTCACGGAACTTATTTACCATTTTATGAATGAATCTTTTGAATCTTGGTACACGTATGAAGAAACACAATACTAGTTTGTCATTGTTACGAATTATTTATTAGTTCGTCATTGTCACGAAAGCAGAAAAAATGTTGCAGCTTGGAAGAGCTCAAAGAACTCAGTTAAAAATCAGTTGTGACTGGTTGTTGAACCGATGAGTATTTTAATTCATTTTCTGTTTTCATCCACAGTTTTAATTGTTAAACCAACCTCGATCATTGATAATTTTAAGTTCAATGGGCATATTATGATTTTGGTTCACCAAATCTGAAAGCTTTTTAGTTTGAGTTTTTAAGATGATATGTGCAAATCAACCATACTTACCGACAAGTTTTAATACTTCTATGTGTTCTATTGATTCTCTTGTGTTGGGGGTTTAAAGAATCCTCCTAGCGAGCTTCAAAAACTTATTTTTTATGATATTTTTGGAATTTGCATGTCTAAAAATTTATCTTTAGTTTTTTTCTTTTTTCTTTTGGGCTTTGCGATGTATTGTAGAAAAAAAATGAGACACTTAGGTCAGTCAAGTGCTAATAAGATGCAAAAAGTGGATACGTTGGTAGGTTGCCTATCTCCGAATCAAATTGCTCTTTAGATTTCAAAAATTGCTCTCAATCACTCCAAAAATGACCGATACCTTCAACTACAGTTAACTGTCATTTGCTCTCCAACAACAGTTAAATGGCGAAGTAATAAATGCATTCTCTAACGTTTAAATGCACAAATAAGACACAACAACTTGTCAATACATGTAACTCATAAACATCATTCAACAAGCAGTACACCAAAATCAACAACAATTATCACTCACTTTTTTTGAAGAAGCAACAACAATTATAGCTCATAATAACCAACAAGAAAACATCATCATTCACAATGAAGGTGAGAAAAACACAAGAAGGTGGGTTGAATTGTGTTTGCTTTTTCTTCGTTTTCTCCTACTGAAGTCACTGTAATTATACAGGTTCCTTCCACAAACCGGAAGTAGTCTTGTCCCCCTTGCACTTACAAGGAGAGTTCACTAAAATGTAATCTCAAATTACAATTGTTCAATACTACAACTAGTATGAGACTTCAAATTACTCAAGCACACAAGCAAGAGATTTCCTATGCTCAAGCACACACGCAAGAGACTTCCAATGCTCAAGCACAATTGCAAGAGACTTCTAATGCTCAAGCACAAAAGCAAGAGACTTACAATCAAATAGATTTACACAGAAAATTGTTTGAGTTTGAGCACTTGATATACAATCAGTGGTGTTCACAATACAAATCAATTACAGACTCTTAAGACTATAGAATTTCTAAAATATGGACTTTGCTAAAAAATTCTAAGTGACTTGAAATGCAAAACAATATCAGAGTATGAACTTTGAATTGTTGTAAGAGTCTATCTTTTGTATGCGTGTGTATTGCTAAAGTCTGTTGTATTGTTCTTGTGTTATCCAACTGGTAAGTCTTCACTCCTTTATATAGAGGTGTGAAAGATACGTTGGAGAATTGCCAGCACACACATAAAAAGAGTCGTTTGAAGCTTGTTGATAATCACCAATGATCTTTTGCCTGATATGGTTATTGTCCTATGAGGGATCAATTTCAAATGCATTCCTTGTATGAAGGAACATTTCTGCAGACAGAGCTGTTATCCTTATCTTGTTGCAGAGACACGAACATAGTAGTGGAGGAAGTGGTTGCACAGTTCGTACAATTGTCCTTTGTCAACGCTCTTGATAGAACAAGCATCCAATGCTTTCAAATTTCATCTTAAGGACCGTTATTACACTCTTTCAGTCTTTTGCAATGCTGAGACGTGATCAAATCATATTCCCAGCTTTTGAATCTTTAAGATTTTTCATCTCCTGATGAACTTCAACTTCTGGTGATCTTGCTTCTGATGAGACACTTCTGATGAACTTGCTTCTGATGACGTCATCACGTCAGGAGCACTTTGTACTTCAGGAGCACTTTTCTTCTGACGCTTCAAACTTCCTTTTTGTTGATTCTTCTGCTCTCTTTTGTTCTTCCAGAACCTTATAAAGATATAAAATTTTGTCTATGGTCCTGTACACTTGAACAAATATTAGCATATCCAATTGACAATTTTTAATACCTTGTTATCATTAAAACTCTAAGGGTAACATAGGTTAAACATTTTTCGTTCTAACAATCTCCCTCACTCTAAGGGTAATGTTTGTTAAACGTATTTTGTTCTAACACACAATTCATTAGCATTACACTAATTCGCCATTACATTAACAATACATAAATGATTGAAATTCAACAAGAGTCCAACATTACATAATTTGACAATGTATTACACAATATTACAACAAATACTGAAAACTCCAAAACATAACATCGAAGCTTTACCGTCAATTTGGACACATATTTAAATCTGTGACTTTCTTCTCTTTCACATCCACCTCTTGGGAATTTTCCCTTTGATATTCACATCTTTCACGTCATTAGATTTTACTATACAATCTGCTTTGCATTTAGTTCTAATATTTTTAAGGGTGATGTTAACCGGTGCCCTCGGGGCACGGGTTAAGGAAACCAAAAAAAGAAAGTTTTAAGTTGAAAATAACACTTTTTAGACTTTTGAGGAGTTGATTGCACAAGTTCCAATGCCATATTACTATATTTGCTTCCTTAACCAGAGCCCTGGGGCACCGGTTAATATTTCTCTATTTTTAAAAATATAAAACTGACACACTAAAGTAGTAGTTTTAGGAAAAACTGTGGCAACACCATTCACCAGTATCATATCTCTGTCAATCACAGTCACCTTTGAGATATTGTCTGCAGACTTCAGAAGATCAAAACACATTTGTAGAATCAAGTGAAGTTGTCATCTTTTTCAGACGTCATAAAAGCAAAACCAATGTAATATGTCTTCTATATTGAGGTTACCCCATATCTTCTTAGTTTAGTTTCTTCTTGGTTTCTTTGTACACAATAAGGATGTTCGCAGTGCGATTTGGTTCAGTTTTGAGGCTAAACGTCATCTGAACCGCAAGATAAAAAAAACGTACAGTTTGGTCTGGTTAACTTTTGAATAAAATCTGAACCAAGCCAATGCGGTTTGGGTTGGATCGGTTGGTGTGGTTTTTTCCGAGACAATACAATTTTTTGTTTCCAGCATTAAAATCGAGTTAAAAAGCTAAAACATGACATATTTTCACCAATGTTTTAAACTTCATCCAACATTAAATTTCATTTTCATGAAACAACATAGAATAAATTTAAAACGTGGACTAAAAGTAATTCTATTATGTAAGAAATGTAAAAGACTAAATTTTTATCATTCCCTAAAAGTTCAAGTAACATATAAATATATTTTTGAAACAAAAAGCAAAAAAGAAACTTAACAAGAGAAAAAATATTTCATTTTATAAAAATCTGACCTATTTAATTAAATATACTTTATAAAAAGTTTGAGCTTAGCATTTTTATTAAACAAGCTTCGTCAAACTAGACTCATATATATCAAACAAGCCTAGCCTCCTTATAAAAAATTTACACCCCTAGCGCCATATCTACATCCTTGATTCATTGTCAATATGCTTTAAAACACTAGTCAACATTTGTACTCACATCAACAAAAGCTTCAAAAATATAATTAGAAAGAAAATTCAATATTTTATTTTGAGTGAACAATATTATCAACCACATTTTCCACAATTACTATAGATAAAGAACAAAACATTGAAAAAATTCAACATGGTAAGATATTTGATTAGAATGTTGAAGATCACTCTCTTTTCTTCATTTTTCGTTTTTTATTTTATTTTAATCTCTTGCTTAAAAACACTAGATGACAGACCACTCTCACAACCATGGGTTGTCCCTCTCCATCTAGCTGTCACTGGAGCCACCGCATCATCTCTTCTCTGCCGCGTGACAAGCAACACCATTCAACTCGTTCTTCTTCTCCACGAACCAAACGGTTGAAGAGAATTTAATCCGAATGCGAACCAAAACGCGAGCATGAGAGGAGCCGTGGCAGTAAGCATGAGATGTCGCCGGATAACCACCGTAGTGAGATGAGCGGACATAGGTCTCAGTTGTCGCAGTGTCATTTGATCGCAAACTCAATGCCTCATGATGAGGTGTCTGGTGACAAAGGCGGAGCTCTTCATGGCTAAGGTGGGCCACGACCCACCCGAAAAAAAATTAAAAATTAACAAGTAAAGTCCATTTTGTGCGATTTTATGCAATTTTACGTCTGTTTTGGTTATTGGCGGATCCAAATCCTACAAAAAATTAAAGCTTAAAAGTACTTTTGACCCTTTTAACTTTTTAAATATTTTGATTTTGGTCTCCTGTTAAAAAAAAAAAGGACAAATTTAGTTCCTATAAATTAGCCACTTTGCAATTGTAGTAGTTCTTTTGATTAATTTTGACTCGGTCAATGCATGTGGCAATCCAACTGTGTAATTATTAAATTTAAAAAGTCACATAATCATTTTTAAAATTATTTGATTCCGATGAAGAACAAGTAGTAGGCACTAAAATTCCAACTATGGTAGAAGGTTCAGGTTCCATTAGGGTATCCCACTGCAACCTTGCTCGTGATGTTGATTATCTACAGGTCTCTCTCTATTTTCTGTTATTTTGTTTTTGTTATCCACACTCCACTTGTGATATTATTTCATTTCTATCAACTTAATGTATTACTGTTCTTCACATATAGTTAAATGGTTTAAATGCTTTTTTTGTAACCGAAAAATATTCTGATGCAAAAATATCAAGAGCTTGGCTCATATTATGATATTTTGGGTAAATTTGATTTTTGTTTTCATCTTTCTGTTGGCTTTTGGTTTTCTGTTAATGCCTCAACTGATGGGTGAACGGATACTAGCAGACCACTTGAGCCACACTACGGATGTCCAGTCCTGGGCGTGAGGGGTGTGTTAAAAGTCCCACGTTGGATGAGGTATGGCCTGACAATATGTTTATAAGTGGGGCAGTACTCATCTTATAAGACAGTTTTGTAAGAGTTGAGTTAGGCCGACCCAAATTCTAAGAGGTAGACTATTAGAATGTGATGAAACTTGAGTTGGGATAATATAGATATTTTTTGCTTGAGATGCATAATGCATTTGAGTATTTTGGAGAGTATTTGATGACCTCCTCCTGAGTCCAGATGTGGCTTAATTGTTATATGTTGCTACAGAAGTGGAGTAAAACAAAAGGTGATTGTTGCTTAATGGAATATTGAAATGATCGTTTCTACTTTAGTTATGTGTGCCTAACTGATGGAGATAATGGTTCAAATTGTGACTTCATGTGAGGTATGATACTGTTAGCTTCTGCAAGGACAACCTTTTAGAAGTCACTTTCCTATTGAAGAGTGACATATACATGTGACGAGGTCACATAATTGGTTGCAGAGCCGCCTTACCTAGGCATATGACTGAGATTTAGAGAAGCACTAAGGTTGAGCATTTGTAAGGAACATAGAGTCTTTCCTTTAGGTGGTTCGCACATGTGCAGAGAAGTCTTGTAGAACCCTGTGTGTCAAGAGTAGATTAATTGCAAGGTATTCTAGTTTGTTTGAGTTAGAGGAAGGTTTAGAAAAGCTTTGGCCAAACAATAAGAATGATTTATATTTATACGATTTGTCCTTAGACGTGCTTAGTATTGCTTGATCCAAACAATAAGGATTTATTGTTAGTGAATTTTATTTTGGAACAGTTTGTTTTCTCCTGCATCCTCTCGTGTGGTTCTTAAAAATTTGTTAATTTATTCTTCAATCTGTTTTTAAGCTAATATCCTTTTCCCCTTATTTTCTCCATATCTTTTGGTCTCATTTCTTCTGCTTTGTGCTTCTGTGCATGTTAAGCTTTCATATTCCCTGGGTTGATGCTTATCTAAGTTGCTTTTAATTTTTGCAGGGGAAAAACTCAAGAGGAGCTGAAATGCTGTAAGCCATTGTTTCTACTTTGAATTGCATATTCATGTTTTGTTCCTGATTGACGTTGTCCATACTGTTTAATTGTCAGTTTTGGTTTTAATTCTTTAATAAGAATAAGAATGCTATATTTTGTGGCTGTAATTACATATGACAAGAAGAGAAGGTTGGTAGCTACTTTTATGGCCTCATGAAATTGTTGAAGATGAATCTAAATATAAAATAACGTGTTTACTTGTTAAGATGGTTCACTAAACCCATTTACAGTGACACTGGGATTAAGTTAATAGGAGCTATACTTTACTGACATGTATGTAGAGATTAGATTTAAGATCTGTATTGACATGTGTAGAAGTACGGTTCAGGACTTAAGAGTCTGTCTTGGATTTATTGCTTTGGTGATTGGAATGGAATAAATGTACTAATAGTATGTATAGCTTATGACTTTAATTAGTTTATGGATTAAGAAAATGCATTTTTATTGTAATTTTTTTTATGGAACCTAGTCATGTTAATCAATCCTTGTAGCTGACTCTGCCTAGTAGGACAAAACTTAATTTTTTTTGGCTGTCAGTAACATTTGCCTTAAAAGAAGAAAAATCTATAGGAATATGCTTGAATTTTCAACAAGTCAGGTGTGCATTGAAGATAAATGTTTTAAGAAAGTTTGATAAATCTTAGCTGGGTATATGTTATATGACTTGAGATGATTGCATTTACGTCATAAAATTCGTTTAAAAATTTCCTACTATGAAACAAATGGCTAGGGTGGAAACGAAGGCTGTATTGTGAGTCAATGTATATGGTGATCATACAATGATGGTGTATGGATCAGAATGTTGGGATGCTGAACATAATATGATTTAACAACATTCAAAGCTAACAATTATTATCTCTGTATAAACTATAAAGGAGGATGTAGATTGCTTAGCAAGGGAAAAAAAGTTAAGTGACCTGTTCCTGTTTGCTTTTCTGAAATACTCTATCACTTGTAGGTAAAACCTTCGTTTGAACTTTCTGGAAGACTTGCAGCTGAAACAAATCGAGTCAGAGGTGAGAGACTACTTGTTGACATGTAAGGCTATCTATTTTGATTTATTAAGTGAGTTTATGTTGCATTTAATTGTTTGCTAAACAATTTATATTTTTCAGGTGTCCCTTTGTTGTTCAACGAACCACCAGAGGCTCGAAAACCTGATATTAAATGGAGGCTCTATGTTTGAATGGTAAGTCTTTATAGCTTCTGCTTAAAAGTCACATATTCATTTTTTTAGTATTATAATCAACCTCCATTTTTCTAAAAGAAATGTATATGATTGACAGAGCCTCTATATATATATCGCCAAAGTTATTACCTTTTTGGAAGGGAAAGAAGGGTTGCCGATATCCCAACAGATCATCCATCTTGCAGCAAGCAACATGCTGTTATTCAATTCCGGTATTTCTTTAATTTACTGACTCCATGGGGGTTTCTTTGTTTGTTGGTGTTTAAGGTTCTCACATGGATTGATTTTATTATAATTTATTAAATTTATTCTCATTAGGCAAGTTGAAAAGGAGCAACCTGATGGTATGATAGTAAAGCAAACAAGGTAATGACTGATTTTTTTCCTTCTTTCCATGGTTGACTCAACATATACTGTAAAAAATTTCTGCATGTAAAACCCTAACATCTTTGTGATCTGCAATAGGCCTTACATAATGGACCTCGGAAGCACAAACAAAACATTCGTTTATGTGAGTGGTCATTGAATGCCTTTGATTAGTTTCTTTGTGATGTGTAGCAAATAGTGAGCTGAATGAAGTTGGATGTGTATTATTGATTATCTGATACTTTGTTTTTGCAGGATAGTCCCATTGAACCTCAACGGTATTATGAACTTAGGGAGCAGGACACCATCAAATTTGGTAATAGTAGGTAAGCGACAAGTAGATATTAGTTGTTTTTCATAATGTTCAATCAACACATTTCTTGTTTGATTTTAAAAATAGGATCTTTAGGACTACCAAATGGGAATTTCAGTAATGTTCCGAATAATGAAAGTTTAGAGTTCAGTAATATTCACATTACAGTTTTATTTAGGATCTTGAGAGTGCAGTAATGAAAAAGGAGGATCTTATTTAGGATCTTTACAACTTAACATAAATATTACTGAAAGTTTAGAGTGCAGTAATGAGAAAGGAGGATCTTTAGGTGGAAAAGAGCATCTTTAGGTAAAAGAAATTTGAATTTTTTTTTTGAACACTATTTGAATCCATGGAACCATATCTTGTTCTGGCCTCCAGCTGGGTGTGGAAACTGTCAGGTAGTGCTGCTTTCCAGCTTTTCTCTAGAAGTCTTAAGCCAATCATGTCGTTAGGGCTATTTTTGGATTGGAAATAAAGTAAAAGGAATGAATGTTAATGGAACGACAGTGGATAGAAAGTGAGGCGGTTTTTTTGTTTGTTAGGAGATATACCGGAAGGAAAGAAAGGAAAATAAAACTTTTTATTCTCTTTTTGATTGAGTAGAAAATGAGAGGAATATCCATAAATAAGAATGTTCTGTGATAAAAAAAAGTGGTTATAAGACTCTCTAAAAGAAACATGATTCCTTGTCATGAACCTGAAAAAGATTTTTATGACGTTGGGACAATGTTGATTCGCCCAGATGATTTTTCACGTGACTGATAAAATATTCCTGGCTTGAGTTAGTCTGGTGCCTGTTAATGCAATTGAATTTTCTTGCTTTTCTTGTGTTGGTTGCAATGGCATTTTAGAGTCTACCAAAAATAAGTTAAGAATCCAAAATGAGTTATACCATTCAAAGGATGCACATGTAATGTAATGCTTATGCCCTGTTAATCTATATAAACGTATATTTATTTATTGTGGAATGATTTTTTTTTCTTATTTCAGCCGAGAATATGTATTACTGCATGAAAACTCTGTTTCTGCTTCGTGATCAGCATTGACCTCCAAATTTGGGGCGAAGATCCTCTCCATTTCCTAAATAAATGGAGATTGTCAATTACTATAGTTTTGAAGTGAATATGTGATATTAATGTTTTCAATTCTTGAAATATGTGCATTAATATTACATATTTGCTTCAAAACTATAATAATTGACAATCTCCATTTATTTAAGAAATGGAGAGGATCTTCACCCCCAAATTTGTACCATCCTGCTCATCTGAAGTGATCAAAACAACATTGTAGCAGTAGTTTTTCTAATCAAGTTTAACTTTTGTGTATTCCCTCTTTTCAGATAGATTATAGCGCAGTTTATCTAGTTTTTTTTTTAATATTTATACAAGACACAGATGGAATATTTATGTTAAGTTGTAAAATAGGATCTCTAGGACTACCAAATGGAAATTTCAGACATTGTTTACGCAAAATGCCCCCTTTGAAGATATGAAAAGGTTAATATTTACTTCAATATTCTCACTACAGTTTTATTTTTATAAAAGTTAAAAATGGAAACAAAAAAGTTACATATTTTGATTACTTTATTAATGTGTATTAATTTTTTCTAAAATTTACATATAAAAAATGTTGTTTGGATAGTTTAGATTAAAATTGATTTTGGATGTGTAAATTACCAGAAGGGTCCGAATACAATTTCTATGTACGACCGTATGCTTGTCATTATAACTCAACACATCTGTTAGACATTATATCAAGCTAGTGACTTAAGAGTTGTCTGATCCATTATTGGATTAGGCTCGGCTCAGTCGGAACAATTTTGTTTGTTCAATAGCTTTTCCAGTAATGCTTTGCTTAACTGTTCAATATAGCTTGCCAATATTGTTCCAAAACATTTCAAAATTTTGGTTAACTTCAACTGATTAGGACTATAAAGCTTGAATAATAGAGACATTGAAGAGATGTAGGCGTTGTAAAAATAAAGCTAAATTAATTCAATGGTCCCTCAACTAATTTTCAGTTTTTATTTTGGTTCCATAAATCTTAAAATCATCATTTTAGTCCCTCAACTTTTGCTCTGTTATTCAAACATTGAGGGACCAAAATACTGATTTTAAGACTTATGGGACCAAAATAAAAACTATGAATTAGTTGAGGTATCATTGAATTAATTTAGCTAAAAATAATTCTAATTTAAGGTACATGGTACAGACTCAATGTTACAACCTATTATTATATATAAAAAGAAACTATTATCATGAACGGATTTTGAGTAATTCAAAAATTATCCTTAGAGATGCCACTAAGTTCTATGAAATTTAAAAAACTATTCTAACTCATTCACAATATCAAATCACTATATGAAAAATACAGAGGAAGAAACATGAATACATAAAAAAACATATATTATTTATATCATAGGTCAAATATTATCTACACTCCTTTAAGTTATATGATTATAACAAGTTGGTTTTTTAAGTTTTTTATTATAAACTGGTCTTTAAGTTATAAAATATTTGCATCATCATCCTATTTTTACCAAGAGTAGTGATATATGCACGTCCATTTAAAGACAACTTTGATGACAACCTTGTTTTTCTCTTTTTTTATTGGTCAAAAACAATGGAGAGAGAAAAAGGAAGAGAGAGGAAAAGAATATCTTATGAGTATGAGAGAGAAAATTGTACAAAAGTTGTTACAAAATGGCTGTACAAATATCATTTCTCTTTTACCAAACTCGGTTAAAAGTGTACATGTGAACATGTAAGAGTATTACTTTTCCCACCCTGTGGAATTCTCGCGCGCCCTATTTTTTTTCAAAAATACTCATGTCCGGATTAAGTTTTCCGAATCAAATTGTTACTATTTTCCGAATTTTAATATGTGGAATGTTCTTTTTCCAGATTTTTTTTTATTTTAGCCTTTCAAATCCGTGTAATAAAATGCAAATAAACATAAAAAAACAGAATTAAAAAGAACACAAAGATAAAAAGAACTCATTTTATTAATATATGAATAATAATTACAATAATGTTGAAGTTTTTTAAGTTTATTACATAAGAACCTAAAACTATTTCTAAAGGGAATGTGGTAAGCTATACTAGTGGCTCCAACCACTGGTGGAGAGGAAAGAGGATGGAGGGGAAGAAGAAAACAATGCTGGCGAGAGCACAAAGGCCTCTAGGGAACAAGAGACCATGATGGTCAACCTTGCACTCAGACAGACCAACCTCAGACCCAGACTGACCAACATGACCCCCCAGATAAACCACACTTCTTTGCAGCGCGGTTCCATCCTCATTGAGCGTTCATACAATCCCTGAAAATTTTCAAAGAGGCCTCTTTCTATGAAAGACCAACGATGAAAACACATGGTTGTAGAAGGGAGAGGAGGAGAGGGTGGGAGATGTTTGTGTGAGAAATGGTGAAGTGTTGAAACCTATTTATAGGGAGGGAGGGTCAAAAAAATGATTTCAAGGCAGTAATGCAGTCCAAAAACGTGTAAAAACACGTTTTTTGACTTGACCACCGTTCAAAACGTTTGAAAAACGTATTCTATGTGTTGCATACCAAAGAAACCATGCAAATTTTTGTCATTGTCCTGAAGATCTTTCTAATGCTGTCGCAAATAGATTCTCTCTATTTGACGGCATTATGAAGATCTTCAGCATGCTGCCAAAAATATATAGATAGATAGATAGATACAAAGCTTCTGAACTTGATCTATAGATATGAACATCAAGAGGTTTCTATGAGTTAGATCTTGCTGCCTGGCAGATGAATAAATCATTTGACAAGGCAACTGAATCTAACTCAAAGAAATCGTCTTGAAACACCTTGCCTTTCTTCATCATTTTGCAGATCTAACTCCGAAGAAGAGGTTCTTAAGATCTAACACCTTGCATTGTGTTGTTTTTATTTATGTTATGCACCTTTGTTTTATATTTTTACAAGCCATTCGCCACAAAAAGGCTCCAAATACAGGGTGTGATGCAGTTCGAATTTTATAATCCGGACAAACTTCATGCATTCTGGAATATAAAATCCGGAACCCCTCAGTTCATTTTGGACGGTGGTGTTTCACCAAAAGTTTGGACGGTTAGTGGAGTTTTAATGCATTTTTGAACGATTTTGATTGTGGAACACATTTTATTTGACTGTACTTATGACCTATGACTTATTTAAGGCTATAAAAAGGCTTGGATCTTCAACAATTTTCTTCATTCTTCACTTCACCTCCTTTCTTACATTTTCTTCAATTTTTTTTTAGTTTTTTAGATAGTTTTTAGGTGTGTCTGTGGTGTCATGGTCATTGTCGACCGTTCATACGACCCCTGCAATTGCATTGTAGCTTATGTGGGGGTTATATAACGGTCAACAAAGACCCTTGACATCAAAGAAAGACACAAAAATTTCATATCGTAATTTTCTGGAATTTAGTTTCCAGAAAGAACTAACAAACTGGTTCGGAAAATAAAATTCGGACCAGGGGTATTTTTGCAATTTTTGCAGGGCGCGTGAGAAGACATCAGGGTGGGAAAAGTAATACTCAACATTTAATATTGTTCTGGACCGGTCAAATAACTAGGCCCAATTGCTTAAGCCCAATAACAACCAAGCCCAAATGCAGCACGCGCTCCGACGTCAAAGTAAGGTGGGAAACAAGGACATTGAGAGGTTTAAGGGATAAAAATATAATTACTTGGAATTGTATTGAAGTCCCATATATATATATATATATATATTGAGCAAGAGTGTTGGGCTTCGAACCTTGTTGGGCTTTACCATATAATTGAGCTTTGAATTTTACTCTTCTCCTTTTTAAAATTGCTCATTTCCACCCCATTTTTTCATAATTAACTCCAGCGTGAGTTAACTCACGCCCGATATACTCAGCGTGATCTAACTCACGCTCGGTACCAACATGAGTTAACTCACGTTGCGTTAAGTTTTACATTAGAACAGGCAGAAGCGTCTGCCATTGTGTTTCAAAGGGAAAGACATACGAATTTCATCCCTCCAAACTCAAATTTCATCAAACTCAATCAAATCAACTTCAACTTCTACTTCAATTACAAGTAAGTGCTTATGATCCTTTTACATTGCCTTTTTTTTTTGTTTAAATGTTTGATTTTTTTTTATTTTATAAAAGTTGTTAAATGTTAGGTTTTTAGGGTTGGTAAAATTGTTAGATTTTTTGCATAAAATTAATTAGAAATTGGATTGTTAATGTTGATTAGAGTAAGTTTGAGTGAAATGTGGTAGTTTAGAGATTGAAATGACACAATTAACTCATAATATATATGTTGAACTCTAGATGTTTGATAAAATGTCTCAATGAAAAATTAATTGATTTTTTTTGCATGTTAATGATAAAACTACTTAGAAATTGGATTGCTAATATTAATTAAAGAAAGTTTGAGTGCAATGTGTTAGTTTAGAGATTGGAATGACACAATGTACCCATAATGTTTATGTTGAGCTCTAGATGTTTGATAAAATGTCTCAATGAAAAATTAATTGATTTTTTTCATTGTTTTATGTCATGTAGATATGTCTGGCAACCCAAATAGTTAGAGACTCACCAAGGAGACGATGGTCGGGAATGCATGGGCAGAGAGGGTGGTTGCACGCCCTTTTATTAGAAGGGGATGCGGCAATGGGCGTAGGAGCGGGGAAGGGTTGTCATCCCATATAGTGAACCCTACACATCATCTTGAGGAGGACCCTCACCACTACGAGCATCTAACTCAAGAGGAGGGTGGGGCTGACCTTGAGCAGTAGGGGGTACCAGAGGTTGCACTTGAACCAGAGGGTTTTCATAGGGGCCCTAGTGATTTGTTGCTTCTACCAAGGTGGGGTTGACGTGGCCTGCAGGCTTTGGAGCGACGCCGAAGTAAGTATGAATGTTTAATTTTATTCAATTATTGTCTCTTTTAAGATTTAATTGCTATCTTAAAATGTTTCTATGTTTATTTTAATTATTGTTTTTTTGACGATTCAATTGTTATATTAAAGTATTTATTTTAATTATTATTTTTTACGATTTAATTGCTATGTTAAACTGTTTATTTTCATTATTGTTTTTTTAATGATTTAATTGTTATATTAAAGTGTTGATTTTAATTGTCCTTATGAGCTTAGCTCAGTTGGTAAGGACAATGCATAAATATATGCAAGGTCGGGGGTTCAAACCCCGGCTACCACAAAAAAAGAAGTGTTGATTTTAATTATTGTTTTTTTACAATTTAATTATTATGTTAAAATGTTTAATGTTTATTTTAATTATTGTTTCTTTCTCGATTTAATTTTTATATTATAGTGTTTATTTTAATTTTTTTTTTTTACGATTTAACTGTTATGTTAAAATGTTTATTTTTTTAGTTATTCAAATGTTTATATTTTTAACGGTTTGTTGTTTGTTTTTATTTTTTGTATTTCTGTTTCAGAGGACACATCGGCTGACTCCTTCCTCGCATAGAAAGAAGCTTAAGACTAACAAGTCGACAGTCCCGGGGTCCCAAGACAGGGTGTAGATTGGTTATGGGATCGGGCTAATGGATCTGGTCTTACCCCGCTTCTTCAGGTTGGGTTTCAAAGCATCAACGCTGCCCTCATCACCGCATTGTCAAAGAGGTGACACAAGATGATGTGGCGTGTCTTCTACACGTCCCCATCGAAGGGAAGTTGATGGAGTATGGCGACTGGGGTTACGAGTTAGGCATTGAGCTGACGACTACTTAGTTGGGTGTATCTTCCGACGAGGCTGCGGTGAAGACAAGCACACAATGGGGTGGAAACATGCGTTTTCCTCCAGTGAAGAAACTGTACGAGAGACACCTTTGTAGGTGCAATGAGTTGGAGGACCTGACTGATGAGGAGGAAGAGGAGGAGCTTCATCAGACTAGGGAGTATTGTTTGAGAGCCTTTTTGTTGTTCTTGGTTGGTGTCACCATTTTCACCAACAAGAGCAACAAACACATTAGTTTGATATGGCTGGAGGGGATGCAAAATTTGTATAGGGTGCACGAGTGGTCTTGGGGTGGGATGACATTGGCTTATCTCTACAGACCCTACAAGTGGCTCCATTGTTGGATACATGTCTTTACTTAAGGTAGTAATTTAATATTTTCTATAAGATATTATAAATGTGTTGATATGACTGTGTTTGTACATACATGTGATGATGACATATTTGTTTCTATGCGGATGTGTTGATATGATTGTTTGTGTGTATTTGTAGACATGGTATATGTAGCACTTCACCAAATTATATCCGTGGAATGCTAATGCAACGAATTTGTTCTGACTAGGGGTCATGCTTCAACTAGTCACTACCGAGTCCTTCTAGATTGGCTGACAATGGAGGATGTCATACGGAGCTCGTACGATGATCACTGAGACGTTATACCTTTTCAGCATATTTGTTGGTACTCCGGTTGGATCATGGCCAACACTAGAACGAACTGTTGTCACTTGTCGGAGCGGGTGATGAGGCAGTACTGGCGTGTGCAGAATATTCTGAGACCTCCTACGAACATGGCACTTCTTGAGCCAGAGGAGATAACCCAGGTCTTCAGAGATTATATGATCCATGTCATACAGTTGCTCTAATCGAGGTCGGGTGGCAAGGGGTCTGTGTGCAGACTAAATCAGGTTACTCATCTTGGTTCTACTGTGTATCTCATCCGGTGATAAACCATCCAACGGTGGTTGTTGAGGAGCCACCTCCTAGACTTCCAGATCACGAGGTCATTATTCAGGAGCAATATGCGAGAGAACTTCCCAACCCACTCCAGGTCATGTGGAACATCTACGACATTACCAAGGAGGAGTTGCGTTATCCCAGCCCATATCCATACTATCACAATATGATTATGAAGATCCTGGAGGAGATGTACCCGGTGACCGAACTACAGATTGTCCGAAGGAGGAGGAGGAAGAGAGATGGGAGGAGGGAGAGCCAAAGTTCGAAAGAGGATGGGTAGTAGTTGATGGGTTTTTTTTAGTGTTTTTTTATTGTATATTTTTAGTTTTTTATGATATTTTGGCGGATCTTGATGTAAATTAATGACACAACATGAGCAGTTCGCTATAAAAAGGATATGCATAAATAATTGAATTGTTAAGGGTAGGGATATATAAGGAAAAAACATTTTTATATGTGTTGTGCGTTCTTGTGTTTTCATGTGGGTCTTCGACTATGTTAATTTTTTGTTTTGTTTTGTTTTTTTGAATTGGGTATCCTCTTCATATAGTTGCAGAAATTAATCAAAATTATGATTGCAAATTCTTAAAGTTAGATTTGAGTCTAAAATCACTCGTTAAATTGTAAGATATCTTTACCATCTCATTCAACGACTTTAATTTTAAGTCCGACTATGTCAACGGAATATTCATACTATTCTTGACACATCTTAGGTAGTGAGTGAGTAGTAGTTAAAGTGTTAATGAATGATTCTCCCCCTAAAAAATAAAATAAAATAATGATGCTATGTTTTCAACCTCTTTTTTCTTATATAAGGAAAAAAAGGGAAACATTGTTATTTTTTTGTCAAGGTAAAATATTTTTTGAGGTTTGTAGTTTTGTTGAAAAAATAAAAAATAAAAATTGAATGCTTATTTGCCATTTAAATCTGATATAAATCGTATATTATGAGGTGTGTACCAAAAATATGGTATAATTTTTATCCAACTATATATCTTATTTTTATCTAACTATATATCTTATCTTATTATATATCTTATTTTTATCCAACTTCGTATTCTATCATTTTTCTTTTCCATCTTTCCTTTAAAGAAATGTTTATTTTCTATCTTGTGCACCAAACAAACACTTAATGTGTTGGAGACACCATAAACCATGCTGAAATGTCATACACCCAATCATACCTATTTTTCTAATAAAAATCATCTTCTTCTTGCCATGCATCCTCCTTACTCTCTCATTATCTTCTTCAATGAACATCATCCCACTTTCTTCTGTGTTATTCATTTTTCTCCATTTCTTTTTACTTTCGATTACTCCATCTTCTCATTCCTTGCAAATAATCCATGAACTGTAATGATCTATTTTTCCACATTCAAGTAAGCCTATGCTGTAGAATCCTTAAACTCATTATCCATAAGACTCACGATAATATACCTTTTTCAGATTTGCTTATTTAGTACAAAATGTTTTATTACAAATTAAGAAAAGCGAATTGTGAGTGAACCAATTAACCCGTATCTTTGTCAAAAATCATTTGAGAGTAAGACTAGAACACGTTTCCATAGTTGCATATTCATGTAAAATTCACTAATTAAATTTCGTAACATTCAACATACCCTTATGTTAAATGGAAGAATAATTTGAGAGATGAGTGCTCTAAATAATTATAGTGGACGACCACATACATATGTCTAAGTTTCAAATATCTAATTGCACTACTCTATGCAATATGGTGGACAAAACATTTTTTTGGGTATGTTGACGAAGTGGATGTCAAACACTACCTGAAAGTCACACAATTGCAAGATCTCGAATTCAAATCCGGATGAAAGTGTCCAATTTAACAACATCATCATTGTCAGTTAAGCTACGTTTTACGGACAAAAAATAAATGTTTAAGACACAAAGAAAATATCTTAGTTTTATAAACACACATCTAAATCAAATCCTTTGTCTCATAAGTAAAAGATAAACCCAAATGTTTAGATACTCAATTTATGGTTGCGAGTTATTTTCACAATGTACAATTAATGCAAAATAATAAGAAGAAATTGAGGGAAGAAGATTAGATTTAGATACAAATCAAATGCTTTGGGGCCACTCCCACTAACAAGCATATCCAATCCCTTCAAAACACATGTAATTTTATTTATGAAGAAAAATCTAACTCTCTTTTTCTTTAGACAGCTTATGTCTTCTTCATAAAGCTTGTGTAGTCCGAGAGGGAGACATTTATGTTACATATCACTTTCGTAGACAATTTGCATAGTACTCTTTTGTCCATAAATTCCATCTCACCTAGGACCCCATTTTCGTGTACAATTTCAATTCAATGTCATTTCATTAGAAAATTTGAAGTCCATGCACTCATGAAACACGGAGACAGAAATATCACGTATGTTTTTCCCACTAGATTACGACAGTTGTTAGTTGAGGTTGTTCCGTAGTTATGATTTTTTTTATTTTACTGACTTGAATTATATCTTAATTGGTAGTTGGTACTTTTCTTTACCACTAATTACTTTAGTTGTTCATCTGTGATTTTTTAATTACTTAGTTACATGATTTTTATAGGGTTAATTAATAAAAAGACATCACCATAACAAGGAATCTATATTTAAAAAATCTTGAAAATTTCATAAGACGTTGTAAGTAGAAGTTAACGGTCCTCTGCAACCTCATGTCTGAAAAATTGGATTTTTACTTTTGAATAACAAATTGAAAATATGTTGCACCGAACTAAAGACTCGGTCTAACATAGACTTAATATAGACTACGTCAGAGAATTATGTTAGGCGGTACGACCTATGTTTGCCAAAGGGTTGATTGATAAATAGAGTTAACTCTTTTACATAGGAGAGAGACGGGTAAAGGGGATTGGATTGGAAACCATGTGATAAAAGGGATCAAGAGGAAAGTATAGGTATGGGCTTATTAATTATGTATAGAAAACATTGGAGGGTCATGTGCTAAGAATAAGGACGTATGAGGAAAAAAGACTTTTAATTCAAACAAAATTTAACGATACTAAAAAAACTTCTATTTTTAAACTCTTAAGGGCTCTTAGCTAGCACATGTAAGTGATTCCATTACCTATGGGACACTCAGTACTATGATAGCTCAAATCAATATAAAGAATACATAAAGAGACACTTTAATTTCATTGCCTTGGATTCTAATTTATATGTCCATGAAATCATGTGGTTTTTGAGTACTATTGACTCAAGCACAATATGGTTTTAAATTTCTATACTCATCATTTGCGCCTCAATTTTAGCTAATTTCTAGTTATAATTTTTACTAATAAAAAAATTTCAGTTTTTGAAACTCTTTACAATTTCTACATGAAATTTAGGACCATGCATAAGGCTGTCATAAAGATATTTTCACTGTGTGACCATGAAGATGATCATGCATGTAATATATGATAACTCATGTTGTCTTAAAATTGTGAGTGCCAAGCTTTCCCAGTTAGCTTTTATACTTAAAGGAAAATGATCATGTTCAATATGGGTAAAAAGATTCTTTATCAAAAGGTGAAATCCCTATTTGTTGAATATATGTAATGATCAAAATTCAAAAACTTCCCAATGGGGTAGAAATGACTTTGGCCTAGTAAAAATGAAGAGAATGATGATATTCATCTTCTCATCAATCCATGACCACTGTTTTATTCATAGTACCATTATTCCATTAATGGATTGCTATTAAATGGAGATTTAAATTGTTTTGCACAATTTTTATTGATTTCTTATAGGTTGTACTAAAAGTAGATACTTCTTACACAATTTTATTTCGTGAAAATTTAGTTTACATTCGGTGATCGCAGTTTGCAAAAGTATCATATATTGTAGTGTAATCACAACTACAACTGCAACACAATTTAAAGCCTTGCAAACAAAGCTTTGCTTCCACTTTGCTATTGTACTTAATTACAATTTCTATATATTTTTCATTTTCAAAAAGCAAAATTATGACTTTTTTCGACCGTACTTGACATCCTCAACTAGTAAGACTAAGAGTGAGAATATGCGCATATATATAGTCTTTAAAAGAAACCACATTTTTCTTCTATTCAATTCCAAGATCATATAACAATACTTGATAAATATTAGTATATGTTGAGATTAGGCGAGTTTAATGAAATTACGGTGATACTATGATTTTGTTTAAGCTCCGAGGAGTCTCACCAAGCATAAAATATTTCTTAATTATCCTCATAAAAGATACATCTATAATTTCTGCATAGTATCCATGTTTTATCAAATTTTATTGTTTTTCAATCTATAACACGTTTCTTACAAGTACATCCAGAGACGGTACACCTCAGGGCTCTTATATCACAAATTATAATGTATAAACTTAAAAAATTGTACTCTACCTTGTTAAAGTTAGCATATAATAACTTGCACGTTATAACTACATGTATGTTTGGTGTCACGGTGAATTTGTCAAGTTAGATAAACCATTGTAATCTTGAAAATCTATAGCATCTATGTTAGGTGCCAAGGTGAATATGTTAAAATATGGCTCACCGTAAATTTGACAAATTTACTGAGATACTGACCAAGTGACCATGCACAAACGATCTAATCTATTTGTCATGTACGTGTTGCTGTATATACATTTACAACTTTACATATGGTTTATAACAAAAGGTCCTAAACGCATTTTAGATTACCACACATTAAAGCTATTTCATATCATTAACCACAAAGCAACTGTGGTTGAGATCGCACCAACCAATAGGACCACAATTCTCTGCAACATCATTAAGATGCAACCACGATTAACACAAACCATGATTTGAAACTATATTACACAAATTGACATTCATGGAAGAACAAAAGTTTGGTAAAATATAGCATAAACATGGGATGAAAAAATAGATAGACCCGGTTGAAGAATAATTTACCTCGCAGAGATCCAGTTATTATTCAAGAATAATTTACCTGAAACATGTGGATCTATGGAAATTTCAGATTAAGAATTCAACCATGCTTAAAACCATGAATATATGATAATCATAAAAAAAAAATTGACTTGCATCTGAATATATATGATTAAATAATTGATATGAATAAATTAAGAAAGAAAAAGGACAAGAAATTAATGGATTAACTAAAGAATTTCCATCCTCTCAAAAAAGAAAAAAAAATTAAAGAATTACCTTGGTAAGTGCAATAGGGCTAAGAAAAAGGCTAAAAATATGAACTTACATGAATGATGTCACTCTTTTTCATCTACTTAAAAGCATTTGCTATATGTGAAGAATTTCTTGAGTTTGTTGTAGTAGAAGCCACCAAAGGATGAATCCAAAGGGATAGCATGATCCCAAATATTATGAGAAATTAAGGAAATTAAGATATTAAGTATGTAGAGACTTAATTGGAATTTGGGATCAATGCGATCCCTTTGGATGCCTCCTCCAGTTGCAATGGATAAATTATAACCAAATCTTGTATATAACTTTTCTCTTCTCTCATGGCTGAAAGGGAATTTAATGGCTATGAGTTTGAGCCTTTGAAGAAGAGGCTTTCAATGTAAAGGAGAAATGGTGCTTATATAACAGCAAAGACTCTCTCTTCTCTTGCCACACCATCATTTTTTATTTGTTTAAATATGTAAATTATGAGAATTTCTATAGTATACTCGATAATTCTATATGTAATGGTATGTTTGGTTTTTGAAGTATTAGCTAAATGAATATATTTTAAATTATTTTCTATAAATTAAATGAATATTTTTAAATTATTTGAGCCTTTGAATTATTAGCTAAATGAATATTTTTTTACATTATTTTAAATATGTTAATTGTGTAATTTTTGTTTTAGTCCTTCTTTGAGTGACTAAAATCAAATATTCTACATTGATAAGATACCAATTCTAATATGAAATAAATTGTGTAGAGACGAAATAAAATATCAATGATTAAACACAAAAATTTGTATATTTACAAGAACTAAAAATAAAATAAAATATTTTTACGTAGACTAAAAACAAAAAAATGATATATTTTTATATAGACTAAAAAATATTTAGACATTATTATTATTATTTTTGGTCAAGTAACCTAGTGGCTAGAGCTCACACAATTTAATTGTGGAGAAGTGGGGTGTCCAGAGTTCGAACTCCGACCCCTGCATATAATATGCAACATCCCTGCCAACTGAGTTAAACTCATAGGGATTATTTAGACATTATTTATTTGAGTAAATTAAGACTTTATTCCTTGAGACTGTAAATTCTATATATTACTTCAAATTTTTCGAAATTAAATACTACAATTTTAAAGGTTTATGTTTTTTTATAACAATTATTTAGGGTGAGGGGTGATCGATGCCCAGTGCAAGGGCGAAAAACACTTACAAATAAATTTATATTATTTTTTACAAGAAATTTATATATATTTATTCAGATCCAAACTACTATAGGAAATATTAAGATTTTTCCTCAATTTTAATAGATATTTTCAAAGAGATATTTTATAGATGAAATTTTTTTCCTTCCATAATCATAATGTCTATGTATTTATTTCTGAATTTCCATTAATTGGTAGTATTTATTAAGATTTGCAGAATAATCTGAAAATGTTTTGCACAAAATTATGATATTTTATTAGATGTAGACCCCATTCCCTAAAAATCCAGACATATGGAAAGAAAATTTACCCGACAATGGGTCACCTATCCATTATTGGAAATTCTCTACAAGTGGCCAGCAATATATTTGTTAGAATTTCATTCTCTTTCTTCACCAAAAAGAAAAACTAGTGATATGATTCTATATTTTTCCCTCTTTATTTAAATGAAAGATTTGTGGTCCAAACCATGTTCCCACTGACGCACAATGAACACTAATAATACTTTTTTCACAAGGTATACATACATTATACTATATATTACAAAATTATGACACATTGTTTATATGCATTAATAGATATTATATCAATTATTTACTTTTTTTTTGTTTTGTTTGAAAAATATCAATAATGATCATCATATTGACTGGACCAGGGACTAAATAAACATAATGAAAGATACTCAAAGAAAACCAAGTAATGTATATTGGTCAAAGATGCTTAACACAACACATTAATTATCCACAGTTGAATTAGTACAATGTGTCATTTTTATACTGCTAATGACCATATGATTTAGTGGTACCATACTTTTAAAAAGTAGGAATAATGTTCCCATTTCTAGTAAGTTTCCATGTTTACACTCAATCATCTTTTCCCATTCTCTTACATCAAAATCCAAAGATCTCACTTAACCGGAAAATATCTTCAACTTTTTTTTTTGTTACTATACATAAATAAATTTATACTTTCTGGTATTTCTTTTCTTTTTTCTTGCTTAATATATTATATGGGAAATGCTAACCGGTGCCCCCGGGGCACTGGTTAAGGATACTAAAAAGGAAAATTATATAGTAATTATTGCATTGAAAACTGTGTAATTAATCCATAAATAAGTCAACAAAGTTTCCTTTTATAGTAATAAATTCCTTTTTTTGTATGCTTAACCAGTACTCCAGGGGCAACGGTTAGCATGACCCATATTATATTTGGTGCGGAAGGGGTTAACAGTGACTTGTGTTTGTTAACCATGTTGTAAATAAAGTATTCACTACTAAATAATGTATTAGACAATGTCCAAACGGGATAAGAGTAGGAGATTTTGAATTCCTAACCTTTCTTATGGTGTCTGATTGAATTCGAGTTTTTTTCTTAAGGAAAGAATAATAATATTTGTATAATCAATTTGTAACATTTTTTAGATAATTTTATTCTTTTTTTACTAAAAAAAATAAAGAGAGAAAAAAGAAGAGAGAGAATAATAACACAATGAAAATATGAGAGAAATTTGTATAAAAGTTATTATAAAATGATTGTACAAATATTATTTCTTATCGAATACATTTGCATTTATATATGTTGGCACTTCTACTCTTAAGCAGGGTCATCTTGAACATTTTGGAGGCCCTATTTTAATTCTGAGCCTTCACAGTTTTGGATGTCGGAATTAGAATATGCAGGAGTTGAAACCCTTAAAATTGGTATATACATGAATTAAGATTCTTAAAATTATTGTATATAAACATAAATATGGGACCTTAAAAATTGGAATATGCAGCAATTTGGACTTAATGTTCAAAATTTGAGATTTATTGATATAATTAAGCTCAAAACTTTAAATTTAAATAATATTTAGATCCTTAAATATTTCTATTTAATGTTTTCTTTTTTAAAATTTGGGCTCCAAAATTTGGAGGTCCTGCATAATAGGCTGCTTGCACCTATCCATAACCGACCCTGCTTTTAAGTTATAACTAAGCATATAATAAACCCTAACTCATATGATTTATCAATTTTTTTTTTTTGTCAAATAGCCTAATGACTAGAGCTCACACAATTTAATTGTGGAGAAATGAGTTTATGCCCCCAAGAAAAACTTATCAATTTTTTTAGAAACATCAACCAATAAAGTAGAAATCTGCTACCTGATTGATCAACTAATCTTTTTTTTTATTTTTTTTTATTTTAGCAAATTGATCAACTAATCTATTATAAAATAATATCTTATTTTGTTAGAGAGTGCTATTTATTCACAAAGTTTTAACTAGTATTCCTGAGATCTAACGGTGGTTGTATAGATCAGAAGAACTATCTCAATTTGAATCACTCAAAATCAGTGTAGTGTGACTTCTCTAATATGATTATGATTGTCTTTGATAAAAAGAAAATACGTTAATTTCATCGAAAAAAGTCATCCTCATGATATTGAGATATTTAATTAATGGGTAGAGATCAAACTTGGTGTTGCAACACTCAAATAAACTATGCTAGACTAGATCCTAATGACAACAATAACGAGTTATAATAATATACGGTAAGTAATATACACACACATACTTTTATTTTTTTTGGTCAAGTTACACACACATACTTTTTATTTTTACAGAAAAGAAATTAAGAGATCACTTGTATAGAGAGTACATTAGTATATATAGATAATTGATTTTTTTTCTTTAAATAATTTCTCAATGCACTCTATCCATGCAACTATTTTTGAAAATTTTCATCATATTTAAAAGCTATCTCTCTTAAATGGTAAATTTTTATACGTTGAAGTCATGATCAAACTCATAAGGACCAGACTCAGGACCACACTTAGGATTCTAGATGTTAATTATTTACCAGTCGGACCACACAAACTTAATTGATATTTCAAATTAGTTAATGTGAAGAAACTTTTTCTTTAATCACATCCTTTTAATGAGCAGACAAATACATAAGGAGCACCCAAAAGAGAGTCATTTGTTTCCTTCCAATTCATCCTAGTAAATTTGCACATGGGAGGCACCATTAAGCTCGTATTTTAGCTGTCTAGATCCTTGCAATCTTTTCCTTTCTTTTTTTATTTCTGATGTAAATCTTTCCCACATGATCAGGGGCCTCATCAACCATGCTTATCACCTTTCAAAAACAAAAATGCTTATCAAATATTCCTATTATTCGTAAAGCTTGAGGACTAAATTTGTCTTCTTTACTATGCAACCCATGAAACCAAAGAGTTCAACTTTTATCAAAATCTCCACGTGAAACTGTCTTGTGATTTACCCATAAAAAATCTTGTAGTGTTATGAAGATCTTTGTAATTTTCTGAAATTTGGAAAACTATTTGGCGGTTATGATAGGATAAGAAGTGATATGATAAAAGAATCAAATAATGATATTAGAAAACATTCACTCCCCTCCTTTATGCTTGAATTAAATGTCTGTTTTTTTTTTTTTTAGAGAATTGAATTAAATGTCTCTCATTTCTTATGTTAAAATATACACTCTCATTTTCTCTTATGCAAAATATATTAGACACCATTCACTCATCTCCTTCAAGAGAAACTTGAATTACATTACTCTTATGTTTAAAAAGTAAATTTATTTTTCTTAAATAGTGGTTCAAAGTTAGTAGATATCATTCCTTAATAAAAGTTACTAGATATAATAAAAATATTTATGTTAAAATAAATTAAAGAGTAGTGCATATTTAATTGTTAAGAGAGGAAGTTATAATTCAAGCATCTTATATAGAAAGAGAGTATAAGTTTTACTTTTTTTTTTTGACACAGTATAAGTTTTACTTTTCAAGAGAGAATATTGTATATTTTTGCATAAGAGAATGAGAGTGTAATTCAAGCTTCACTTAAAAAAGGGACTATAATTTACTCATAATGATATGATAAGATATAAATATGATACTTGACCAATTTTTATTTTTTTTGGTGAGATTGGGAGATTTGTTGAAATTTTCATAGGCAAAATCAATCTTATTTTACCTCCAAATTCTAATATTTAATTGAAATTATTATTTCAACGACAGATATCATAACAAAATTAATTTTATCAAATTAATATAATATTGTATAATTTACGGGGGAAAATCTATGTTTTGAGAAGTTTTTAACTTTATTTAAAAGAAACAAAATTTTAGTAAACCTTTAACAATGATTTTTTTTACTAAAAATAAATGATATTTATTCACTCAAATTTATAAACTACATTGATACAATATAAATTCACTAAACACAAAAAGGGTAAATCTGCACACAAACACACATTATTCATGTAATAACATTAAACGGCAAAGTATTTAAGCCCTTAAATATGACTATTTTCCAGTCTCTAGAATAATCATGACTCCGGATTTGCAACGTTGATAACACCAAAGTCATTTATTGGATCTGCACTGAAACCAAGCTGGCATGACAATCTGAACCAAACAAACACCTGAACAAGACGAAAAAGATAAACAACGCCGCACAAAGACAGCACACAAAACAACGTCGCCCTAAAACGACGAAATCAGGAAAGAAAAAACTAAATAGATTTAAAAATCACTTATTTAAATAATATAGAATGATAAAAAGGATTTAGAGGAGTGATTTAGAGTTAAAAAATTGACCCTAAACCACCCCTCTTTAATGAATGAAGGAAATGAAACTACGTTTTAGGTAACAGTTCACAATAGAGATATGAAAAACAATCTTTAACAATGATTTAAAAGTAGTATTATTTTCTTTTCTTTTTATGATAATTTAACTTCAATTATTGTTTCAACGAGAAGATATCAAACAATTTTTTGTAAGCAAATGGGTGCAAACAGATATGCGACTTCCTAAGTAGAAAAAAATAAAATTAAAGAGTACATAAAATTGAGGGACATAAAATCTGATCCAGTGACAAAAAACAATCTCAGTTGGGTAAAACAAAGCTTCACTAAAGATTATAAAGACCACAATGACGACAGAACATTATATGACATTTTGGCTATATTTTTTAGTACTTTTCTTTGCATTTAAATACAAATAAGATGAGAGATAGATGAGTTGTCAAAGGTTTGAGGAATATATTGTATTATTTTCACTCGAGTTATTGTAATTCAGTTTTATCCTAGATCATGCAACTTCATAGGTGTTTTGAGTATTTTGTAGTGATGAATCATGTAAATAGACAAATCAAGACATCACAAGAAGGATAGAGGATATGAAATTGAAGATCAATGGTTCTTAGAAGGTAGTTGAAGACAATACAAAGTGAAGAAAATTCATTTCAAGCTCCTAGAAGTTTTAAGACGGAAGAACGATCAATAACGGGACGAAAACGCAAGAAATCGTACCTAAGGGGTTGCCATAGGCTCCCCTGCATCTGGGGCAACATTTCTTGCTGCCTCAGGCACCCCTGTGTGTAGCCCCAGGCGCCCAGATGCGGGTAAAAACCGCTTTTTGCTTGTTTTCCAAGCTGGATTGGTGGAAGAAGCCCATTTTTCTTTTCTTAATCCCTAAGTAACATCATACTATAAATAGAGACCCTTGCACACTATTTTTTCATTCATAAACATTTGATGGTGAAGGCAAGGGTCAAGCATCATGGTTCCAAGACAGGATTCATCATTCTTTTGTTCTTTCTAGGGTATATTTTTGTATTGTTTTCTTATGATGTCTAATGTCATGAGCAACTAAACCTCTTTGATTAGGTTCCACGATGAACCCCTTCTTATTTGTTGTAATTTATTAATAAAGTTTTTTCATTCAATTTATGCTTTGATTGTGCTCGATTTAAATTAGATTATGTCTGTTTATAATGCTTCGTCAATTGGTTAACTCTAAGTGTAACCTTGAGGATTAAATTGTAGGATTAAAGTAGGCCTTGACAACTCGAAATTTTACTAGTTCCACTGACTTTTCTAATTACCACTTCTTATAGAGGCTAGGAAGTTTCATCTTTGAATTCCTTCCGTCATTACTCTTTTCTTTAGACAACGTTGTACACGACTCTAGTTGGTCCTACAATAGTTATTTAAAGAAACTTCGTACGAGTTTTACCGTTGGATTCATTAAATCAAAGTAAGCACCACATAAGTTGTTTGGTTACTTAAAAATAATTTCAATAAAGACGAAAAGGGGGATTCAAGGATACCCTAATCGTCGTTAATCATCTGAATCACAAAAACCTAATCTTGAATTGGGTAGGGCAATTTTGTAACACCCTATTTCCCAACAATAATTATTAAATAATAAGAATATATTTAATAGTAAGGATGTTACAAAACTCGGCTTTATATCATAGAATAACAATAAAATGTTTTCTTTTAAAATAAATCCACAAAAAAAGAAGAAAATTATTCACTGATCACATTAATAAATTCATAATTGTCGTGCAATAATAATAAATAGGAAAATAACAAAGTTTCCAAGATTCAACTCAAACTACAATTAAAAATTAAATCGTCATCCCCAACCCTAGTGTTACAATACCAGAGCTCGTAGCGACTACATGCTAATTCAACTACTAAATAACATAACTAAACCGAGGGCATCCCCTCATCGTCACCTTCTAAAACATTACATAGCTACTCTTTGTCAACCTGAGTATTTGTACTCAAGGTTCAACCACCATATAGAAAACAACACAACAAAATAAGGAGTGAGAAATCCTGCCATAACATAATAATAAGGAAAACACGTATATTAAATAAATATCAAAATAATATAATCTCCACCATATCTTCACTCTCAACAGTTATTATGCATAATCTTTTCTCGTCACAAATCACTACAGCACATCATTTTCTCAGTTACAACCATGAAGCACAAAACATCATCATATATATACATATGGACTCTCCTATCAACCTATATAAATGTGGTACCACACCTACTCATCATTTTGCCAGAGTTATGTTACTGGACTTTCACCTACATAATTTGCCAGAGGTATGTTACTGGACTTTCAGTGCATAATTTGTCAGAGGTATATTACTGGAATTTTCCTGTCAACAATGCACGACACCATGCCCTAGACTCTATATGAACGCGAAGAATTAAATTCGACAAGTATTACACGTATACACTTAATCACATAACCCACATATTAATGCAAGTCTCCCCCTAAAATGCACGACTCTAATGCAAGCACACAAAACTTCATCACCACTCTCATCATCATCATAGATAAACATCATCACTCTCATCATCGTCATAAATTAACCATCAACATTATCATCATCAAAACAACATAGACATCATCATTCTCATCATTATTATAATATAACATCATCATTTCCCATCGTAGTAATTTCTTTAACTATATATAATATTAATCGTCATCACTCTCTGTCACAATTATGTGACTCCCCATCATTACTCTCTATCATTCGATTATATCCCCACCTTATCTTTTCATTAATCCACACCTTACGCGTGACTCATTCTACGTCAACATCCATTTATTTTATTTTATTATTGATCTCACATACGTACTGTATTCTCTCATCTATTATAGGCCATCTATATACTTTATTCTAATATCATACCCTATTCCTCATTCTTAGTCTTAAGATATTTACTTGTTCATTACCATTACATATAACATCTCCTCTCTTTACAACTAGGTCCTACCTCACTATCGTCATTAACTCCTTCATACTTATTCTTCTCAATAAATCGACTTTATATCTTATTACTTTGTTCTCATGTTCGTAGTCATCTATGCATCGTCCATTCCCTTAATCTTAACTTCATTCTAATTTAAAGTTATTATCTCACCTTATCATTAATTTCGAGTTCAACAACTTTCCTCACTAAGACTACATTATAATCCAAGGTTTCATTCTCTCGATACTAGTCGTTATTATTATCATCAACCATTATAACTATTAACTATTATCCTATTTCCTATTCATCTTTCTCCCTTCTAATTGATCCCCATATTATTCATCGTTATCATCATTCATATTATCTTTCATTACTTAATATACAACTCTTTATCTTCCCTTACATTTCGTCTTAATGACCCCCTCATCATTTACAATCATCTAAATTTCTCTATTCATTTTTACACCTTATATGTTACTATCTAACATTCATCTTAAGTTCTTTAACTACCTTGGCTCTTTTGCTCTTTCACTTAACGGTATTCCTAAACTCATTATTGGTTTAAGGAGATTATGTATAACCTCATCAGTTAATCGGAAGAGCACCTACTTCATATCCCCTTTTATCATCGTCTTATACCCCCTTTTACTAAATCGAGTGTTTTTAGACTCACCACGTACCCACACTATTTACTCTATTAAATTCTCATCTTATAAACCTTAGTTAACTGGATATCTTTTCTCACTGTTATTATCATCACCGACCATACCCAATGTTTTAGCTCCTACTCAGAATATAACCCACTTCATCATTCACTCGTCACCCTAAACAAGATACGTCATCGGTATTACTTGTCATTCACAAACATCATTTATTAAACCATTCATCATCATCATTCAACAATTATCATCTCAACATAGATCATCATACGACAGTAGCCTCTCATTATTAAACAATATCTTACACGAGCATATGTACACATCACATTTCTTTGTTATTCATTACTACATTTTGGAATCTACCCTCGTCATTCGTTCCCTCCATTACTACATCTTTCATTCTAATAGTATACCCCATTCTCCATTCTAATTTAAGTGTTTACCTCTCTACTGATATTTCTCGTAGCGTCATACATATTATCTTTCACTTCCTATTACCAAGTCATCTTGACATTATTAGATTCTTATAGGCTATTATCTTCCGTTAATATTTAAGCTTGTTATTATCCTTAGGTAATCACTTTTATTTATGCTCGAACACACTCCGTCATCTATATATGTAATTTAGGGGTCCTTACATTTACTTTACATATTAATGGATTTCTTAAAATCACTATTACTTTTATAGTTGTTGAAGAGTCCACTAAAAGGATTGTACTAAAATTTCATTAACAACGTATCATGACCCATGTGCGGTGTTTAAATCATAACTCAAGTTATAGAGGGACTAATGGATTCCATCCAATGGGAAATGAAATCTAACACCTTTATCTACATCTTTCATGAAGAGACCTAAATCCAATTCGGTATAGAGAAAGGTGGAAAGATTGGGTTCCGTGAACCTAGGTAGATCACATGACCGTGTTGACCCCTGTGTAGTATTTTGATTATAACTCACATTGTATATGTCTTCTTGAGGTGAGACTAGATGCATTGGAAAACTAGAATCCATACCTACGACTTTCATGCTTACACCAAGGCCCAGTTCAGAAAACAAATGGGTGAAAAACACCCATAAGTGGGCGTTAGGCGCCAGAAACAGGTACCTGAGGCGCCAACTCTCGGGTTGTGGGCGCTAGGCCCCCTTATTGCAGCGCAGCGCTGCGATGTGCCCCAATTCTACGTTTTTGAGCTACGAGAATGATTCTAAATTGCCCTAAATGTCCACTTTAAGAGCCCTTATGATCCTAAACTGATATGAAACATTACTTAGGGTTACCCTAATATCCAAACGCTACTTTTTCACACAATTTATCTAATTGCATCACTCTTCACACGATTAAATTCTCAAATCAATTACCTAACTTTGGTTTTTGAATTTTAATCTTTCAACAACAACAATAACCCTCAATTACTCTATTTCAACTTCATCTTTTAATTAGTGCATCATCAATCTCTGATCACAATCTCACATCATAACAACAACATCCTACTCTAATCTCTTTATATCCCCACAATAAAAACAAAAACCCTAGAGATGAATAGATTCTCCCCCTTACCTCGAATCCGTAGAAACCTTCGGTTTGGCTAGATTTTGCTGCACTAGGGTTCCGCTTCTCTCCATTTGCTTTTCTTCTCCATTTTCTCTGATCAACAAAACTAATTTCTAATCCCTAATATTCCTATTTATATTCGGGCTCACTATTCGTTATAATTGTCTTCCTTTCCTACGCACTACTCTTTTACTTCTCCCCTCCCCCACTTATTATAATCTTACTTTCTACACCCACAACTCTATTTATTTTGTTAGGACACTCCTCCTCGTTCATTTTAATTTTCTCAAACCACCTCCCACTCCACGCCATTATTTCTATTTTCTCAATAATAAAATAATACTCAAGTACAAGCATCATCAACAATAATATTAATCAAAACTCCCGCTCATTGAATTAATAATAATGCTTTTAATGGAACCAATTGAACAATTCTATAGCATTTTTAGTAAGTTTCTTCATAGTTCTTTATTTTTGACTCGTTTCTTATTATTCTTACAAAAATAAGGGAAGAAGATTTATTCCCAAGTCTTATTAATTAAAGAGGAATTAATTTTCTATTAAAATATACAAATATAATTTTTTTATTAAATATTATTTTAACATACAGTAAAGCATAAATGGCATTTGCGAAAGCACATACACTGCTAGTAATCTAAAAAAATTGCTTACCTCATTTGACAAACACGTCCCGATTCAGCACTCAATAGGTGTTGATGGCTCACTATTCTCTCAATAAGCCAAACTGTTACTATAGGTATATTATCTATATACATTAAAAAAATGTATATTATCTAATCAAGCTCTTTTTTGTTCTTATATTTATCTTGTCTACTAATCACTATAAATAGTTGTTAATTGAATTTATATTTGACTACAGTTAAACAGTTAATAGATCAAGGATGAAAATCAAGCATTTTACCTTCTTGTTCTTTCTTTATGCACTAATTCTAATTTATGTTGTGGCAATTGAGCCATCAAAAGATGGGAAACAATGTATATGCATATAAATAAATTGTCTTCACATTTCTTTTCTTCTTTTATTATATTTAATAGACGTGTTTGTTTGATTTACAGTTGACGAAACTAAAGATTCCAAAACAAAATTAACGGTAAATATGAATGGAGGCTTTGGAGGAGGTGGTCACTGTGGAGATCACGGAGGAGGACAAAGTGATGGAAATTTGGCAAGTTGGTCAGGTTGCATAGAATGGACAGAAAACAAAGGAGTTTGGGGGCGAGTAGAAATTGGAGGACCTAGAAGAGGAGGAAATGAAGGAGGCCTGGGAGGAGGAGAAAATGAAGGACCTGGTTGGGGAGAACAAAAAGGCAGATGTAGAAGAAATCAAGGGCCTAAGGAACGTCCAAGCAAAGATAGAGGAAGACGTGAAGGATGTTTGGAAGGAGGGGAAAATGAAGGACGTAGTTGGGGAGGACAAAAAGGAAGATGCGGAAAAAATCAAGGGCCTAGGGAACGTCCAAGAGAAGGCATAAGAAGACGCGAACAATGTTGGGAAGGAGGAGAAAATCAAGGACCAGGTTGGGCTAGACGAAAGGGCAACTATAGAGAAAATAAAGGGCCTAAGGAACGTCCAAGAGAAGGAAGAGGAAGACACAGAGGATGTTTGGAAGGAGTGGAAAATGAAGGACCTAGTTGGGGAGAACGAAAAGGCAAATGTTGCGAAAATTGTGGGCCTAGGGAACGTCCAAGAGAAAGAGGAGAAAGACGCGAAGGGTTTTTGATAGGAGGAGAAAAATAATGACCTAGTTCAGTAGAATGAGAGGGTAGATGCTGTTGAAATCGAGGGTTTGGGGATCCCATGAAGTATGTATAAGAAAAACACACATTTAACCTTACTGCATAGCTAGTCTTTAATATGACCATAAGAAGCACCACAAGTTAAACATATTTACCGTAAGTTAAAATGTCTTTCAATGACCATCCTTAGATTTTACCACTTATATTATCATATTTAAATGAATAAGAAGCACCACAATTTTATGTCAAATTGTTTTATTCAATTGCCTGCTTTTATTTCGATCTTTAATTTTGTCATATAATATAACTCATTAGTGAGTAAATTACAAACAAAATGTAATATGTTCAGGCTATATTTTATAATGAAAAATAAAGAAACATAAAAAAAAAAAAATAGTACAATGGTACTTATAATGTTTCTTTGATATCTATTTTAAGATCATTGATTTTCTCACTTGTTGATTAATTTACCAAGGCTCTCTATTATAAGCCTTTTGCTTAACTCACTTAAAAGTTGGGAATTATGGACATCTAACATGCTTCAACTTTTTTTTGAAAAACCATGTGAGACAACTTATGTGACAATTTTTTTTCCCTCTCTTTTTATTGGTTAAAATTAATGGAGAGAGAAAAAGGGAGAGAGAATAAGAGTATAATGTGAGTATGAGAGAGAAAGTTGTCAAAAAGTTATCATAAAATGGTTGTACAAATATCATTTTAAAAAAAAAAAAAAATGCTTCAACTTGTGGGATTGTGTTGCAATCTAATGACGCCAGCTCGACAACTAACTCAACCAATAGTGTTAGATACTTAACCAAAGTTGTTAGATAGTTATGAATGTTAGTTATGCAGTTATTAGATAATGATCTATGTACATTTGAGTCTAGTTCATTAGTCTCAAATGTATCCTCTTTATCGTACCTTTCTCTTCAATAATGAATAATGGAATTTTCTTCATTAGCTCTGAATTTTTACTTACCGTTTCAAACTTTGAGTTTTACATTCAACCATTAGGGCTGGAGTTAGAAGGGGACCAATAGAGGCTGAGGTCCCCCAATTCATTTATTTTTAATTTTTTTATACTAGCATGTATTACTACTATATTTTTTTGTCTATTTCTTTTTATGTAAACTTTATATGATATTATGTAATGAACTTTTTCTACTCAATATATTAGACCTGGAACACTTAAACTTTTATGTTTAATTGCACTAATCCTAATTCATCCTTAAAAGAGAAAAAAGAATGTGGGATTTATTTGCAATTTTTGGATTCCTCATTGCAATTTCACTTAGAATTTTTGACTCATTGTCTATGATTTTGTTTGCACATTCTCAACCATTACAAATGATTCACCACTCGCAATTTCATTATGAATTCATCATCTTACGTTTGTATTTTCTTTGTTTAATATTTTCTTTCTCTGCTATTTAAAAATCACTTATTCTAATCATTATCTAGCAAGCTTTAAGATACCCATCTTTTCTATATACTTGATTTTTTTATTTATTATAATTTTGGATATATTTTAACTTTAAATATATCATATAATAATTTCTTAATAAACATACTTTCAAATCGGTCTTCCCTAAACCTAATTTTTAGTTCCGTCCTATAACCATCTCAAAATGTATTGGCTATCTTGTAAGTAATCTTCTGCTTGATTCGACCAATTAATAGACGGCTACAAATTATAATGGATGGTGTTAGATTTTGTCCACACTAATGAAGCAAAAAATGACCATATACCACAATATGCACATAAAGATCCATATTTAAGGTGGTTGATAGACCCTACCACCTCATTAACATTTAACTTTCCTGAGCACACAGTGCTTTCTCATGTGTTTGTGCACAGATGTTTGTCAAAGTTGTGCAAGCAAAACATTTAGCACCTACCGTTTCTCAAAAAAGTGAAGGAAGCAAAACAAGTGACTAGTACACCAACTAAGTGTGTCTTTGGTTTTGAAAGAATTAATTTTGTAATTTTGTAAAATTAGTTTTAACTCAAAGTGAGTTGTATTAATGTAAATTGATTATATTTATATAGATTTATATAAATTGAGTTAAGCAATAAATATTAGGATAAAAATCAATTAAATAGATAAAAATGTCAAATACTTTTTTTGGTGAAAGAAAATAACTTTAAATATTATCGTTAAGTATAATCAATTCTAGAGGTAAAACCTACTATGCCTCCAACCAATATATATTAATAAATCTATATAAGGTGACGAAAGGAAGCGATAAAATGGCTTGAGAGTATGTGTCTATCTAAGAGGTCTATTGAACTTGATTGCAAGCAATTAGGAGACTCAACACCAATTCTATGTTTGGTGTTACGAGACTCAACACCAGTCTCATAGTTGGTGTTATTGATATTTGTAAAGCTTCATTAAGAATCCACCGAAACTTTATGATTAGATTCATTAAGAGACAAGTAAATAGTGTTGTCTATTTATTAATAAAGATGTCATTCTGTATCGTTCTCATGCTTGTGAATATACGTTATATATCTTGTATTGATATTGATATTGTTATTATTAATGAAATGCGTCAAGTTTCCTTCGACTAAAAAAAATAAATAAATCTATATATCATCCTCTTGAGAATTCTAAGAAAATTCTAAAAACATATATATATATATATATATATATATATATATTTTAAATAACAACTAGTAATCTCTCAAAATACGTACTAAATAAAACATCTGAATCAGTAATACATGGATAGAGTCAACTATAAGTCTACTATGACATAGAATAGAACATATAGTTTTAATCGGGGGTATATATATCATATCACACACATAATGACATAGAAGTAAATGTTAAAACGATCCTGTTCTGTCTGATATATGATTTAAAAATGGTAGGGTTTTGGTTCAGGTTGTGACCTGTCACCTGTGAGGTAGATGACAATACATGTCTGTTTTTTAAAGGACACAAACATTAGTTCCTCTCAGCCTTTGTAACCAATTGAGTGGAGCACAAATGGCTTTCAATCAGTGTCCCATTTATATTGCTTCCTATGCCCTTAATGTTTTTCTCGTACCTTCCATCAATTTCCTACACACCTATACAATACAACAACTTTCATTTGCTAACTTCCACTCATGGTTCCATTTTTGGGGTGAAACTTTGTCATAGTATGTATCTATATCAATCACTTGTGTTAAATAAAATTTATGGAATGACTTAATAACTTATAGTAATTTGGTTTTTATTTTTTTAGCACTAGCTTGTTTTTAGAATAACAGAGAAATTTCTAGATCTAAACTAGATTGGCTAATTGAAACAAGTGTTCATCTTCTTTATATAGGTGATTCGGATCCATCTAAAAATAGCTATGAAGCATGTACACCTTTAAAATTAGACTTATTCTTATGTCTGACATACATGAACGACGTTCGTATATGACATATGTCGAATAGCTCTGATAAATGTCTCGAAAAATATATTGTGTCTGGGCCGTCTCTGATAATATATTGTGTCTTGTTTATGGGTAGATGATATTGGTACATTTTCATAACAATGGGTATACCACTTTGTTCAGCATGCCAGTATTCTTAAGGGGAGAAAGGTTACGGAAAGTTAAACATTTAATTTGACTAACTACTATTTGGATGATTTGGTTAACAAGGAATCATTATATTTTAAGGGAAAATTGCGGATAATAGTTTCTTGTTAGCTAAGATTAAGATAATGTTTGGGACTTTTGGGGTTGATTTATATTTAGAAAAGGTAGAAATTCGAGATATATATAATTATTCTTTCTTGTGCTTTAATCCATTGAGAAAAGTGTGTTTTACCTTGTAATAAAAAAAAGTGTGTTTTACCTTGTATAAAAAAAGTGTGTTTTACCTTGTAGAAAAGTGTTTTTTATCACACAAAAATTGACTTTAATTTATATAAATTACTAGTAGCTTATATCTTTTTATCTCACTTTATTATGTCAATTGAATTGTGACCTTAAAATATGGTGGCTGTAATCCATTTGTTTTCCAATCAAACTCAAATTGTAAAAAGAAAAAGGATGCCTATTGTGCACCACCTACCTGATTTAACCAATTTGACATGACAAGTTTGAAAGTTTGCTTCATTATTTCCACTTTCTATATTACAAAAAATTCACATTATATTGAAGGAGCTAAAGTTACATTGGACCTTTTTAATTTCAATTGATTTATAATTCTCTAAACATGTGCTGGTTGTTAGCTGACTTTCATGTCTATGAATTCTGCAATTCGATCTTCCTCCTTTTCCAGCTCTCACTCTTCCCTTTGTTAAAGGAAGTAGTTGCATCTTTTTAAAGAATTTGTTTGGTGGTCCTTTTTTTATGATTTATTATTAGTTAATGCTTAAATTGCCATGCATGGACCACATTGCAGCTCTAAAGTCTAAACCTTTCTTTGATTCCGAAATAAAGCATCAAGGAAAGAAAATAACAAAAGAAAACTTGGCTATTGCAATATAATGTGTATATATTCTTAGAATTTGGGTTAAACCTAACTCAATTTCTAAACCTTTCTTCAATTTCTAATTTCAGGTCATATCGTGAATCGGCTAGCCTGATAACAATAATCTCATAGCATGTGACTTAACAATCTTAGGTAGTTCTTATACCATATTAGAATTTGAGTTGAGTATAATTTAACTCATACAAAATCAACTTATATGATGATGATTGTCCACTATTAAAAAATACATCTTTAGACCACATCCAATCTAATGTGGGGCTAGTAAGCTCGTAACTTAGAGCTAACTAACTATTGTGATGTGTTCTGCTTTGAAGTGGACCTCGATTGTGGTTGGAGTCATGACAATGGAACTACGAAAGGGAGAAGTTCTAGTAATTGGTGAGGCGTGCTCAAATCACTACGGGTATGTTTGGATTGAAGGTTTAGGAGGGGAAGGGAAGAGAGAGTTTACTTTTCTTTTTTAAATTACGAATTATATAACATATTTTTTTAAAATAAATTAAGTGTGGTGAAAGTATTATATAATCATTTATCATGTTAATATATTAACTTTTTAAAAATCATTTTATAGTGTCGGTAACACACCCTAAGTGAACTCGGACAGTGTTAGTAGTCAAAAAAAAAAAACACCCTAAGTGATTCAAGAAATAAGAGATGGTGAGAATAATGCGTCCTTTTTTCTGAGGGCTAGTATACCTTTTTTTTTTTTTTTTTTTTTGAGAGGTTTTTTTTTTTAAA
>Ga0228710_1000244_pt1 | contig 58211 bp, 33 predicted proteins | sample MedpolnodulmetaG_FD_177995 | JGI IMG/M metagenome (GOLD analysis project Ga0228710, IMG submission 177995) | Root nodule microbial communities from Medicago polymorpha collected in Santa Monica, California, United States - pink nodules | ecosystem: Host-associated > Plants > Roots > Nodule... | reverse complement strand
CCCAAAAAAAAAAAAAAAAGACCCTAATGTTTTGGATTAATTTAATATATCCATATGGCTGTAAACACTGGCTGTGCATCAAGTTCTCTCGGTGCAACTGGGAAGTGGGAACAATGACAACTTGTAAAATGAGTAGGAAAATGTCTTGAATATACCATTAGGTAGTGATATACAAGTAAAAGATTTCTTATCAAAAGATTTTATAGATCATAGATATATTCTTAAAAAATATAATAAAACATTATAACCAGAATTGGAATATATAAAAGTGTCTTGTTTTTTCACTTCTAAAGAAGTTAATAGGAGAAGTAGCCCGCCGCCCCTCAGACTAACCATTAACTGCAGTATAATTTAAATAATTTTTTTCTATTTTGTTATTGGTCTAGTCGCCAACGCGCGGGTCGAATAATCAAATTTGGAAGAGTGAAAAGGAGTTGTGATTGATTCGTGTACGTAGCAATTATTTTTATCAACAATGTTGTGATGTGTCAAGTGTGATAAGCTTCAAGCCGGAATTCTGGAAGAGATTATCACTAGAAATTGGGGTGAGGTTAGACGAACTTGCCTCCGATCTTTTTTATTAGAAATAAAGGTAACCATTTTTTTTAGTCATTTTCAAAAGAAACATTGACCAATGACAATAAAGTTAACTAATGAAATATAAAACAATAACGATAAAATGAGATATCAATTATAAAGAAAAAAAAATGTGTGACTCCAAAAATAAACTATGAACCAATTAATATCAAATGATACAACTGGTTATTTGAATTTTTTTTTTTTAAGACTTAACACATACATTAGTAAGACCGAACACATACGTTATCATAAAATATAAACCTTTATATACACATATTGTTATATGAAGCCAGTTTAAAGAAAATGCGAAATTAGAAGCCACCATACCCAAAATAAACAATGTCACAATAATAAGAATTTCTTGTCAATCAATATTTTTAGCAGTCTTGTCAACCAATATTGGTTATATCAACCGCAAAATCAATGACAATTCTACTCAATTGTAAATATCTAATTTTAAGAGTGTTTTTAGAGGAATCAATGCATATAATGTGAGATTAATTGTCATGAAATATTGCCTAATTAGATCCCACTAATTTGGTTTAGGAGGGAAAACATAATTAGGGTTAAGCAAAATTTAAGAGGCATTTTTTTTTTTAATAGACGAAATGACAAAGCCATTAATTATAAACTCACACACACAAGTGAAGATACCGAGGTTCGAACCCCGGTCATGGCATCCGGCCTAACAATTTCGGCATTTTGCCAGTTGAGGTAGGACTTCTGGATTCTAAGAGGCATTTTTAATAATAGTAGAAATAGATAGATAGATTAGCATTCTCACGGACACGAATGCTCTTTTTATTGTGTTAATAGGTATAAATTACGAAAATGTTTTTTTTTTCAAATTTTGATTAAAATTATTTTGATTTTAAATAAAACTATTGGTCTATTCAAAAATAAAATAAAATTATAGGTATAGATAATATATATTTTGCACTTTCATATTGTAACAAACTATAATTATCTTTTCAATGATATCATTAATATAATATATATATATATATATATATATATTCTTACCTTTTTGAATGGGGATATAAATAGAAATGAAAAAGACAGTTAAAAATCATGTATTTTCCTTATATATACTACGTGCTCGTCTTTCCATTCTTGTTATTGTGCTAACATATGTAAATTATGAACGGTATTGTATATAAAATTTTGATTTTGATTAAAATTATAAGTGCATTTTCAAATTCTAACAAATCATGGTCATATTTTTCAATGAAAACAATAATTTAACGAATATAATATAAATTATTTTTTAAAAAAGGAATTCCTCCCAAATGCTTGGATGGGGATCATTGGACCTAAGTATATAATAAAAATTTTGAGGCCCCTGTATTTTGGAGGCCTAGCTCCGTAGAGCTATTTGTATTCCCCCAAAGACGACTCTGAAAAACACATTATATATATTTATCACTAATAAACATAAAATTCTTTAAAAAAAACTTATAAACATAGAAAAAAACAACTAACATATATTTGTCTTTTCGACATAAAAAACAAGGATAAATATGAATAAAAAAATATGGGACAAGTAATTTCATTAATCAATAGAAAAAAGAAATAAAAAATATTAAGTGCATTTCTCACACCATATTGATTTGTTTTTCTCCAATTGAATGATAGAGAATGATTAATTTTAGACTGCTATTTGTAAAATTGAATTTATGAAATCCGTCCCAAATGTTACTAGTATAGGTAGACATAGATTAAATTATTTCTTACGACTACTTTTTTTTTTTATATGAATATATACTATATGTATAAAGAAAGTAGACTTAAAATACATGAGTTTGTGTAGACTTTATCATTATCTATTTTATCTTTCATTTAAAATATTTTATTTACTATTTTATCATTTAATCAGATTATTTCAAATATTAATTAAAAAAATAAATCTCATTAAAATAGGAAATATCTCACTACAATAGGAAAAATATTACCAATAATTATACATGTAGGGGATAGAGATTTTTGGTTGAATTATTTATAATTCCAATTATACCTCAATTTAAGAAATATTTTATTTATTTGATGAATAATATAATTATTATTTTTTAGGAATATAATTATTTTTTAGACTATATTTATTATTTAATTTGATTTTATTCAAAAATATATATTTATTTGACTATAAGTTTGACTATATATTTTGACTATGTATTTGACTATTTAGATTTAAAAATTAATTATCATGTATTTTTTTTCGTTTGAAAAGTCATAAACTACATTTTTCATGGCTATAAATATGGCCTTTTGCATAACCTAAAATATCAAAAAATAGAGAATTATACTACTAAGTATAAAAAATCGAAAAGAATCATGGAAGTAAGGATGATAAGAAAATGGGTTGCGATGATGTTAATGATTATGTTAATTGTAACACATGTTGAATGCAACTCTCCATCTGAAGAATTTGAGCCAACTAAGCTCAAAGGATGGCCAAAAGCATCTCGTGAAATAAAGTGTACCATGTCATGTCTTCCACACATAATACACAACTATGAAGAATGCGTGATAGATTGTGAGAATAGAAAATGCTAGGCGCTGGTAAAAACAAAAATAAAACATTACTCTGATTTTTTATATTTTTTTGACAGGAACATACTATGATCTTACCATCAACAATTGTGCCTAGATTTACTTTCTGTTCATCTTTTTTTTGTCTGTTTTTAGCAAATATAAATATTATATATTTTTGATCTACCAAAAAAAAAAATATTATATATTTTTCCTTTTGTAGGTGCTCCTGCAGTTCAACCACAAATCGATTCAAGCTTAGAGATTTGCAACAATAATAAATAAACAGATAAATAATGTGTATGGGTGACTCTATATAATAAAATGTACTCATTGAACTGACATGCATAATGTCAATCTTAAATAAATACGTTTTAATTCACAATACCTAACTTCTATTTTTTATAATCTATTTTTACAGGTATTTTTTATTTATAATTTTTTTCCTATGATTGATTCATAGATTTGGCTGTATGCATAAAATTGTTATAAGGTCACTCACTCACTTGTTAAAGATTTCAAAAGTAACAAGTATTTTGTTGTGAATTCTTTAAAAATATCACATCAATAAAATAATTGATGTGTGGAGCAAAATAATCAAGCAACCAAAATAACGTGGGTGACAGTTATAAACACAAGTAAAAGTAGAAAACAGTGAGAGAAAGAAAGATAGAACACGTGAAATTTGTTTACCCAGTTCGATCCAATATACTGACCTAGTCTAGGGAGAGAGCAATCCTCCGTTCCACTATAATGATGAGTAACTTTACAAAAGAGATATCAAAAAGGTTACAAGAATTAGTCTTCAAACTTAATTCTACCCAAAGTCTCAATCTCTTCCCGTAACCAAGAGACTCAATCCTCATAGTGTTTCTCCAAGGTGAATCAATCTCAACCCTAGTGTTTGTTGCCAAGAGCAGACTCTACAAACCCAGGTTTTTGTGTTGGCTTCTAAACCCTTGTTTTTTGTCCATTCTCTCTCAAGGTTTACATCTGATACAAGGTCTAGATTTATAGAGAAATATAACTCATAAATTTGGAACGGATATCACGCTAAAGATACTTTTCTTTTCTTTTTTTCCTCCTTCAGCATAAAATATATTTGCATAAAATCTTCCTTCATACCATACAAAAATATATATATTGTCCATAAATATATTTTCAACAATAATCTTTTGGAAGCACCCAAAATATATTTAAAACAAATCTTTTATATTTTTAGCAACAGCAATATTCTTCATCCATCAAATTTTGAGTCAATTTCAACATTTCTCCACCTTGACTCTAAATTAGTGTTGGTGTCAATTTAACCATCAATCACTTTGTTGCTCTCTCCATGCTTCATCTTCCTTTGCTTCCAACTACACCATGTAGTTCCACAAGTTTCCACCCAACCTCTTCAACCATCGGAATGTCTTCCGCCTTCTTAAAGACCATCCTTGCATCCAACTACACTAGGAATTTTAGGTAGTTCCACAAGTCTACATCATAACATCTTCAACCATCGGAATGCCTTCCGCCTTCTAAAAGATTCACTCGCTTCCAATTACCCTTGGTATTTTCTGGTAATCCCACAAGCCATGTCATACATTCTTCAAACTCCGAAATGCCTTCCGTCTTCTTGAAGCCCTTGATCACAACTAGAGCATAGCATCTAAGGTCTCCATAGTCGTACCATTCCTAGTGTCATCAACTCCACCTCAAGATGAGCTTTCTCTACATCAACTTCCAAATGTGTACACTCATTATGTCTTTCACCTTTCAACTCCACCTCAAAGGTTGAACATAAGTATTCTTACCTTCGCCTCTTCAGACTGACAATGGGTATTCTTTCCACTGCCTCTCCAGGCTGATGTTGAGTGTTTAACGTCTCTCCAAATGACCATCCCTCTACAAGGCATCACTCCCAAGGTGAGAAACATCACCTTCTTCATCCTCCCAACAACACACCACCAAAGCACCCGCATCCTCAATATTCTCCAAATCATCAAGGATTTTGTTTAACTCTGTAAGTTGCTCCATGATGGCCTTTGACTCCACCATCTTGAATAAGTAGAGTTGTTGCATTAGGAAATGCCGATGAGCCAAAGACTTTGTCATATACAAAGACTCCAACTTTGACCACATCGATGTCGCGGTTGGTTCCTTCGCTACATCTCTCAAAACTTTATCCTCGAGACACAAGACAATGGCACTCCTTAAACTTCTCAATATCCCACTTTGAACTCATGGTACCTGGTTATCGATTGATCCTTGCCCCACGGTGGGCGCCAATTGTTGTGAATTCGTTAAAAAAAAATCACACAAATAAAATACTTGATGTATGGACCAAAATAATCAAGCAACCAAAACAACGTGGGTGACAGTTATAAGCATAAGCAAAAGTAGAAAACAGCGAGAGAAAGAAAGAAAGAACACACGAAATTTGTTTACCCAGTTCAGTCACATATTGACCTAATCCGGGGGAGAGAGCAGTCATATGTTCCACTATAATGATAGTAACTTTACACAGAGATATCAAAAAGTTACAAGAATTAGTCTTCAAACATAATTCTACCCAAAGTCTCAATCTCTTCCCATGACCAAAAGACTCAATCCTAATAGTATTTCTCCAAGGTGAATCAATCCCAACCCTAGTGTTTGTTGCCAAGAGCAAACTTTACGAATCCTAGTTTTTTCGTAGGCTTCTAAACCCTTGTTTTTTGCCCCTTCTCTCTCAAGGTTTACATTTGATACAAGGTCTATATTTATAGAGAAATATAACTCATAAATTTGGAACAGATATCACGCTGAAGATACATTTCTATTTTTTTCCTCCTTCAGCATAAAATATATTTGCATCAAATATTCTTGTTAAAAATATATTTGCATAAAAGCTTCTTTCGTACGGTACAAAAATAAATTTACTCTTCATAAATAAATCTTTTATATTTTTAGCAACAATATTCTTCATCCATCAAATTTTGAGTCAATTTCAACATATTTATTGACAAAAAATATTTATTATTGAATTTGACTATATATTTTGACTATGTAATTTGACTGTCTAGATGTGAAAATTAACTATCATGTATTTTTCTCGTTTGAAAAGTCTTAAAACTACATTTTTTATGGCTATAAATATATCCTTTTGCAAAACCTTAAAATATCAAAAAATAGAGAATTATACTACTAAGCATACAAATCGAAAAGAATCATGGAAGTAAGCATGATAAGAAAATGTGTTGTGATGATGCTAATGGTTATGTTTGTTGTAGCAAAGGTCAAATGTATCACTCCATCTCAAGAGTTTGAGCCAAATAAGATAAAGATACCATCACTTTGTGAATTAAAGTGTGACGCATTATGTATCGGACACAAAATAATAGGAACATTTGATAAGTGCGTGGAAGAATGTAAAAAAACCAGATGCTCCGGTCAAAACCAAAACATTCCCATCATCCTAAATTAACATCAGCATGGTATCTATATTTTTTCTTTCTCATCAAAAAAAAAAATATTAGGGGTACTTTCTCATCATATTTTAATTAGTCTACTTAAATTTAAATATTTGTTTTTACTTTGTAGGTGATGGTGTAGTTCATGTGCATGCATATGTTGATTTAAGCTTGGAGAGTTGGCAACAATGTTAAATAAATCATTTGTATGTTATGTGAGACTCTACATGATAAAATTGTACTCATAAGAATATACATTGTTTTAATTCATAAAACTATTTTCTATGGTCTATAATCTATTTTTGCTAGTAAGTTTTTTGTTACTTGTTTGTCTTCTATAATGGTTGATAGATAGGTTCTGGTATGGAATCCTAGACAAGTATTTTGCATTTCTACCTCTTTTTTTTTACCAAAAATAACAAAATGAGACTTCCTGTGACTCAAACACAATGATCGATGGCTACAAAAGAAGTTCTTGCCACTACACCACCTTAAAAATTACTAGTTTGAATTACTTGATGGTTTCTTCTTTTTTTTTTATTACATTGAAGTAATAGGTGAATAAATTACTTAAGAATTGCTCAACGAATACGTGGCATCATGAAACTACTTTAGTTATGCAACTCAAAAGATTGCTTATTTTTCTCCCAAATTGAATCCCACTTAAAATCAAAAGTTTGATCATTCAAAAACTGTATTCATAGTTGAAAGGACAGTTCAATCCCCACAGAAATCGTAATACTACTCCTCTAAAATCTATGAAGCCCGGATACGTAGTACGATACGGATACGATAGGGTATGCAAAAACGCAAAATTTTTAAAATTAGGATACGATACGGCTAAGATACGTTAACAAAATATTTATACTAATTTATATGCATGTAAAATTCTTAAAAAAACATTGATTACTCTTCAATACTGTATAACTGTAAAAGTCACAATTTACAAAAAATAATACATGTGATCAAAATAAAAAATGTAAAGTTTTCATATAAATCATATTCTATTTTCATCCATATGTTAGGTTATCTCCTCTCTCTCGTTACTTTCATCCACCAAAAACATAATTTTTAATTGGTTATCGAAAAACAATTATGTGATTCATATCTTAAAATTGAATCATATACATCTCCATTGAATTTTCACAACACAGTCTTTTTTTTTTACACTTCATGTTTTTCCAGGATACGTCTATGTGAAGTATCTTATAAGTATATATGTGTATTTGTCGAGTATCTTATAAATATCATATAAAATATATATTTAAAATTAAAATAATTAATTCTGATACTCCGTGGGTACGTATCCGAGAGTATCCGCGGAATATCGGTATCCGATACATATCTGATACGGGTACGTCTCTATTTTGGAGTATCCGGGCTTCACAGTCAAAAATTGGCCATGAAAAAAAAAAAAAAAAACTTCTAATCATTCTCGCACCCCCTAGGCAATTTTGCCGTGAAAATAACAAAGCGCATCAGTGCCAACGTCCACTTTTTGCACTTCCACCACCGCTACAACAAACACAGCATAAGACATTCCTAAACCGAATATTTCATTTCTTTCAAAACCAATTCTTCCAACAAGTGGACAAAAAAATAAACTAAACGTTGGTGTAATTCACATTATTTTTTTCACACGATCATTTTACGTATATCCTAGCAAGTGTACGAAATCAGTTCCCTCATATGGAATGGTAACATCATGTCGTATCGTTGATTGCACAATACTGGACAACAACAGATAAACCAAAAGAATTTAATATTGTTAAAGAATAAGCTCTCATTCAGTCATATACTACATTTCGAAACCTTCAAAACCAAAATGGAACAAATACATTCTTAACAGCAAAGATAGATCTTGTGAATATAACAATCACATGGAATGAAAATGGTGAGAAGCTTTCGCATCTTTCTCAACAAAGATTGGTTGAAATTTGAAACAAAGAAAACTGACCCAAGTATGAATGCAAAAGGAAAGACAAAAAATTGGAAGTTCTAGGAGTCAACATTGCTGCTTGAAAACCCATGATAATGGGAAGGGCCTTTGTATCAAAGCATTAGCAACAGAAATAGATCAAAAAGAAACAGCTTCCCAAACTGCATGATACAATCAAGAGATGTTAATCCAACTTGACCGAACCAGATGACGAACCAAAACGCAAACGCAAAATTTATTTTTGGAAACTACTTTTAGCAGCAGCATCTCCTTTTTGTGGTTGTAATGCTTTTGGGTCAAGTTGTATACTGCCAACTTTCATGAACCCAGAAGAGCCAGCTAACCCATTAACTTTAACTGGCACTGAGCCTACTGTAAGAATGTCAATTTGTTCTCGGCTACCATTGCCAGATTGTTTTGCCGCAACCTGCATTGGGTTAATAGCAATTGAACCAATCTTTAAGATAGAGGAGATATTTTCTTCAACTGCAATTTTCTCAGCCTGCTCATTCACAGACTTGATGTTTGGGACATCAGAATTGTGGATGTTCTGCTCAGAATTTGAAATGGACATCTGATTTAAGCTATTAGAATCATCCTTGAGCCTTGAATTCTTCTCATACTTGCTGGGTGGTTTGTCAACAACAATATTCAATTTTCGAGGAGGTGCCAATGCTGGTATGAATACTGGACTTTTGAAACTTCTGATTAGGAGCTTGGCTTTCTGATCCTGCATGATCTTTTGACGGTTTTCATAATACACAAAGTCATCAAGCAACGATGTCTTCAAAGTATGATTTTTGAATATTTTCAGCACTTCCAATCCTTTAGAATACATTATCTGCCACGAGCAAAAGAACATTCAATACACGATATTCTAAATCATGTAAAAAAAAATAGACATGACCGATAATAAGCAAAATTTACTAAAGACAAACAATAACTAGTTTAATCCAACATTAAAACCAAAGGTAAACTGATCAACAGTTCACTTGGTTCAAGTAAATAAATTCATGTCGGTAATCATTTATGATTTACTGCTACACCCATGGCAACAACAACCAAGATCCTAATATCAACTAAATCCAAAATCAAGATTAAAGTAGGCCTAGTATACCACCAAACATATAATGAAATTTATACAATTGATTTCTCTTCAAGCATATTAGCTCTGCTAAAACCTTAACCAAACACAAACAGGCAAGCAAACAAACATATGTTCATTGGTTCTGTCAATCAATTGAATCATTGGAGAACTCAGCAATTGATATAAAGAACAAGACACTCGAGAAATGGAAATAATCATTTTAGCAAACAAATTCAGTGCAAAAACTTTACCTACAGTGACTAATTTTTAACATATAAATCTCATAAAAGAACTCTTGAACAGAATTAACAGTTGATTTATGGGTTTTAGATAAGAGGAAAATGATAAAAGCAAAATATAATCATGGCGTAACATGATTGATATTGATAATAACCTTGATAGCGATGTTTTGAAAACTGGTCCAAAGGGACCAGTTGAACCAGGAGCCAGCCAATTTACCGGTTGGTTTGAGCCTGATAGTACTGCAGTCTGATTAAACTGGATTGAATCGCAGTTGCTACAACTGATTTTTAATTTTAGATTTTACTAATTTACCTTTTTAATATTTTTTACTTATTTGGTTCAACAATTGAACCATGACCTAGAGGTCTCTACTAGAATAAAGTATAATCTTATGAGATAAAGACATAATATCAAGACATTTATGATGTGTTCTTATATTTCAACAAATAAGATATACCTCTTGTGTATCTCTGCTATTAGTTACAGGCTTGTTTTCATTGTTCTCTAGTATAATGTGCCTAAAATTTGGATTCGGAACATCTTTTATGATATGCCACTTAACAGGAAAGCTTCCAGTCCATTTATCTTGCTGCCAAAAGTCCATATCCTTATTAAAGTCAACAGAGCCAATCATCTCTGCAACTCCACAGAATTGACCGCTAGCATTAACCTGCATAACAAAAACAGGATGAAGAATATTAACTCCAGTATGAAAAACAGATATTAATTAGGTTACAAATAGATATTAGATACACAAAGAAAACATAAAAAATCTCACTTAAGACACCGTCAAACTTACAGAAAAAAATAGGAAGATAGGACAGACTCCAGATTTTTCAGCTGATACTTTCTTTGCATCCTCATAAGCATTTCCCAACTTCTTGTTTCCATGAAGTGTAGAAGACCACACATTGTATTTAATGCTTTTGTGCACATCATCCTCACTGTATGATTTTATAACAAAAAACTTTGCATTATCATAGTCAAGAGGGAAATCCTCCTTGTTGTATTGGTCGGTATAAATGATGTTGTTGTCTTGCTCGTTACCACCTCCTACCTTGGTCGTATAAGCTTTTACAGACAGTTGATGTTTTGATCCACTAGTCCTGGGGCCTCGATTTTGATCACCCAATACATCAGCACTAACATTTCCATCACTTGATCCTAGTCCTAGGGCCTTTGGCCTAAGCTTAGAAACTGAAGACTGTCCATTAGCATTTGCTGCAAAATCAGAAAATCCACTTCGTGAAGAAGCTACCATCCATTGATTACGATGAGATATAACATTCCCATTAGAGATAGTATCTACAGGTTGCACTGAAGCATCAGTTCTTCTATCCTGCAAAACAGAATAACCATCAACCACTAATACATTACTGATCTACCTATACACTCCTACAAAAGAAATAACGTTCACAACATCATAATAGTAGCAACTAACATAATAGTAGCAACTAACGTCACTCATAGTCATAGAACAGCTGATTCTCACTTAATCAGCGACTGAAGTAGTCGGGACAAAATTATATTCAAATGTAATCCATAGAGGAAAATTATACCTGATGAACAGCAGATGATGCTGCATTGAGAGACCTGCTTCCAGAAACATTTGCATGTGTCAAATCTTGCTTCCTCCCATTGTTAGCTCTCGGCCCTTCTGATACCATGGCCACGGAACTTGTTTGATTTGATGAAAGTTTTAAAGAGTTCCTAGAAAAGTTACCAGAAGCTTCACTGAACTTTTGTTTCAAACCTCTTCCATCACTTCTGCTTACAGAAGCGCTGGCTCCAAACACGGAGTTTGCAGAACTATCAGGAAAATTGTCTAGTTGAACAAGGGGATCATAAGCAGGTGAAGAAGCAGGGTTTTGATAATTGGGGAGGGTGTAATAAGATTGTCCTCCTCCATATGAGCCATCAACTCCTACCACGGCACCAGGTATATATGGATTATATGGATTGTATGGAGACTGTGCATATCCATAGTTGTAATATACATATGGAAAACTTTCATCTTGTCCACCCTGAGATAAAGAAAAAAACACACTAAAGTCAGCCACAGGCACAAAATTGGACAGAGAGATACAGTAGTCAGACTCACCGTGTACTGGACATCTGGACCATCTGCACCAAAAATCTTATACTGGTCATCCCATTCACCGGGTGACTCGAATCCTAAATCCACCAAATAATAAATCATTAATATGATATGATGCATAAAATACCGGTTACCACCAAAACCAAAGAACTTGCAAATCCATTTTAAATTTACCTGTACAATAATACCCATAATTGGTGGCAGCAGGGTAGTACATGCTCTGATCAACAAACTCAGGGGCTCCTTCATTATTCATTACTCCAGATTGTTCAAAGTTTGGGCTTGTGAACTGTGAATTTATATCAGCCCCTTCAACCTAAACCAAAATGATAAAATTACACACATTATTGACTATCATACAACCTCAGTAGTAACAATACACACAATCATTATATTAAAAAGAAAATCAAATCATTAAACAAATATTATATCAAAGTTCGGAAGTCAAGAAATTACAAAATTTATTAAAAATTACCCAGTAAGCATTCTGGTTCCTAGCTTGAGAAAGATCATACGGTTCCATGTCACAACTGCCACCACTGCAGACAGTCACATGAATGAAACATATAAGCACACATAACAACTCAAAATACTGTGAAAACTAACATCACACATAAACCAAAATTTCCAATAGTTAAAAACAGATAAACAAAACTGCAATGCAAGTCTATAACATGCAAAACACTCACATGTTAATTCTCAATGAACGAGGAACCAATACAAAGCCCGACAAAGATTACACTTGCATATCAACTTTACCAATCTTATTGAATAAATCTACAAAGCATGGAAACAGACACAGGACATGTCGACCCTGATAATATTTTGAGAAGTTAATATAATTCAGGGTGACAAGATGCAGAAACACTCGCATGACCGTTTTAAATGAATGAAGGAATCAATACAATGAAGCCCAACAAACATTACACTAACATATCAACTTTACCAATCTTATTAAGCTTGTTTGGATTGGTTTATTCGATCGTAACTACTGACAGAAGTTTTATGATACTGTTTGAGAGAACTTATAAAAACAGCTTTATGACAATTTTCATAAGCTTTTTTCCACTTATTTTCATAAGTTCTCCAATATAACTTATACAAACAACTTATAGCATATACAAAAAACAACTTGTTATAAGCTTTATGACAACAAAAAAAATAAGCGCATATTTCGATAAGAACTTGTGCTATAAGCTGTAATAAGTTGTTTAACCAAACAGGCTGTAAATCTATGAAGCGCATACACAGACACGTCGACATTGATAATAAAAATCTTACCAATTGAAAAATCAATTCCACAACAAAAACAAAAAAATAAATAAAACTATCAACCACAAGCACGAGCACGAACACGAACACAATCAACGAAAAAGAAAAACGTGAAGCATTACGAAAGCAAGAATTGACAGCGCGTATAAGAAAATAGAATTTGAAACGAAAATGAGTGGATTACCTGAAAAGAAGAATGAAAAAGTAGAATCAATTCATAATTTTGGAATTGGAGAATGAAAATTGAGAATGTTTGTATAACATTTTGCGAAATGCGAATTACGAAACCCTAACCATAACCGAATTTGTGAATGAAGCTTTTGAGAAACAAGAAAGAGATTCTGGGTGGCACTATGTATATAAGAAGATACGAAGCGTTTTGGTGTTTCGTAGTCTCATTTTTGTATATTTACGGAAATGACCCTGTGTTGGGGACAGGTTGTCAGTGACGACTATTGAGATGAAATGTATGATTTTCCCCCGCTTTTTCTTAATGGATATTTATTACTGTTTTACCTCTCTTTCGCGGTCCCATTTGATCTATCTATTATTAAATTAGAAAAATTAAAGGATCACCAAAATAATATATGTGATTTAGTGATGAATGTTGATTGCGAGATTGGGTAGTTCAACTCATTTAAGTTAAGACATGAGAAGTTTGAGGTATTGAATTAAACCTAAACATGTGGATAAATACATTACTAATAAGTTGTTAAGTTGCGCATAACATTTTATTATGATGGTTGGGTATATTTTGTCTTTATAATTAAGTCGTGTTTTGTACTATTGACTTATTTACAATATTATATTAGCTTACATATGTCCAGAGGCGGACCTGGACTCGGAATATCACTGGGACACAATTTTTGTATCAAATAATTAAATAACGGTAAATATAATAAGAAATTATATTAGTTATAACAACTAAAATTACAAAGCAACCAAAAAAAAACTAAAATTACAAAGAAAATGCACTATTTTGCATTTGTTGAGAATGAGCTAAAATTACATCATACAATATCAATTATTAATGTCAAAATCATGAATCATTTATACAGTATAGTATCTGTGTAAATCAATTATACAGATTAATGACAAAATCATGAACAAAATGAAGCATAAAAATTACAGTATATCATGAATCCATTTCTTCATCTTGCCTAAGCATTGAAATGGAGACAATTATACCTTTCAATTGTGTATGAAGCATAAAAAATACAATATGAAGCATTTAAATAGAGATAATTATACCTTTTAAAAAATTACAGTATGAAACATTAAAATCACATGAACTCTCCTATTGCAATTGTTCTCGGTTATTGATAATTATACCTTTCAAATCTCAATCAAGATTCAAGACCTAAATAAGTTTATACCATTTAAACATATAAAAAAGAAGGAAAAAGAGAGGTTACCTAAATAGAGATGACCTAGAATTGCTTATAACCAGTGTTTGTGTGGATGGAATGGAATAAGGGGTGGTGGGATTGCTCATAACCACTGTTGGTGTGGTGGACTCGGGGCGATGGAATTGCTCATAAACACTGTTGGTGTGGTGGACTCGGGGGCGATGGAATGGGAAGAAAGAGCGATGGAATGAAAAGGGCAAAACGATGGAATGAAAAGAAGCAACGCGTTTTTCTGCATAATATTTTTTTTAAAGTAAAAAATTGGGCCTGGGCCAAGTGTGGCACCAGGTCCGCCCCTGCATATGTCTTATATATAACAAATTGTATATCATTTTAATTATAGGTAAACTTGTACGAATTTTCGAGTCAAGTTTACTAGGTAAAACAAGTTGAGGTAAACTCTTAAATTGTAAAACTTTGGATTAAAAATCTCATCCAGCCTACCTGTCACAGATTGGTCCCCCAATGACAAACACTAAAAACATACGTGATTTTGAAACACATATACACATGTAAAATGAAATTAGTTATAACGTCTAAAAATTGATATAAATAGTTAGGCCTTCGACACATGTATGTTATGAGTCGAGCTTAAATCTGATGAGGAGTGATATTTGTACAACTTTTTGTAAACAACTTCTTTGACAACTTTGTTTTTCTCTATTTTGATTTGTCAAAATCAATAGAGAAAGAAAAAGGTAGAGAGAGAATAAGAATATGATGTGAGTATGATAGAGAAAGTTGTTGCAAATTGGTTGTGCAAATATCATTTCTCAAACCTGATATATATATATATATACACACACACGTATAAGCTGTGAATATCTGGTGTCTCAATCTAAATTCTTTCATTGTTATAATAAAGTATATGTATACGTTGTTTTCAAAAAAAAAATTAAAGTTTATATACAAATTATGAGTGTGCATAATTGAAACAACCATTGCTAATGTTTGTTTTTTCAAATAAGTGGCTAGAAATTTACTTTTATGGTGAATAAATAGAGCGTCTGGGGTTCGAAGCTCGACCCCTATATATATATATTATGCAATGATTCAATCAACGGAATTAAACTCATGGAGACTACTAGTTTTTCTTTAAACAACAAGTACAAAATTTAATTTTATTGTTAATAAAAGTAATAGATCAGTCAACAGGAATAATGCATTGTTATATGTAGTGGCCGAAGTTTGAACCCCAAACACCCACTTATTGTAACGTAATTGTCATGTCTTAATTTTTAAAGCCAATGAATCTCAATCCCTGAACCAGAGAAGGCTCGCAATTAAGATGAATTCTTTTTTCTAAAATAAGTTAAGAGGAATTATAATCGAGAAATATCTTATACTTAATAGGTATCATTTAAAGAATGCCTACACTTAGGTTTTGTTTGCGAGATTGGAGGGGAAGAGAGAGAATGGTTTTGAAAAAAAAGGAAGAAGCAAGTAGAAGAAATAGAGGACATTGGGAGGGAGGGTTTTGGGGGGTTAATTATTTTTCATAATATAAAACCCTCCTCATTTGAGGAACTAAAAAATTGTATTTGATAAGGGTTTTGGGGAGTGTTGGAAGGTTTATATGAACTCTTCAAATTTAATCTATATTATTATAATATTCTTAATATTAGTCCCGTGAGCCTATCTCAGTTGGTAGGACAATACATTATTATATGCAGGGGCCGGGGTTCGAACCCCGGACACCCCACTTATTCACCTTATAAGGTGAATTTTAGCCACTAGGCTACCTGACCAAAAAAAAAAAAATCTTAATATTAAAAATATATGAATCATAAGCATTAGTTTAACATTCTCAAAAAATATACTCTTTCAAAAACAAAAAAAAAGTGAATTGTTTTTTCATTTTCCTCTATATTTTCCAACCACCTTATATTTCCCTCCCCTCCAAACTCTCAAAGAGAACCTTATTTGTTAGGAGTTGGCTTTTAACCTATACATTCGATTTATTTACGAGTCCAGCTAGTGTGTGGACAATAAAGCAGCAAAAATATAGAAAAAGTGATATATTTTGACATGTTCAGTGAGTTCGTTTTGAAAGCTTGTGTATACTTTTACCTACTTCCTCTTCTCTTTCCATGTATGTCATGTCCTCGGTGCATTCTTTTAGTCTTTTGGATCGTGCAAAAACTACCATACTTGGAAAATCCCACTATGAGAATCAAAAACCACTTGGGAAACTTTAGAAAATGCAACTAAAAGAATGACCCCACTTAGGAACTTTTTGTTGAGAATGAATGCTCAGCTCATGAGGAAGGTGCATAAGGAAGTAAAGAGAAAGTGGATACTTTGTCCTCAATGTTAAGGGGATTCTTGGAAACACTTGGTGCAAAAAGATGGAGAGTATGTGCCTCGCTTTCGCATTAATTTCTTTCTTTCCACTCCAATAATCTGTGTTTATCAAGATACATCTTATATTTGTTCCCACCTTCAATGTAAAACTATAAACCATTTTACGAAAGTTTAACACCGACATTCAATGAAAAATCATTATATTGGTTCCACGACATAAAATTATAATGGTCACAATAAATATTAGTGGAAAATTTATTTACACTAATAGCACATACCCATTAAACTCAGATCAAAATATATTTGTCCTCGTTCTTTCATAAAATATCTTTGTTTTCGTTCTTTCATAAAATATCTATGTAACGAAATAATAAGTGCATTTTGATCAATTTCAATTTCACTCCATTTTATTTTATTTTATTACACTGGTCATTAAATATGAAAATATACTTAAGAATACTGTGCTAACAAGAAATCGATTGACAAAATAGAACAAAAAATACCACCAAAGTCAGGTGACTTGAGTTCTAGTCTATTACAATAAATGATAATAGAATCTATTACATCTGTTTTTCCGATAAACTAATAATACAGCCAAACCAATGCCTTCCAATTCACAAATTAATGGGAATACACCGTTACCCCCCAACCCACAAAAATACAAATTAAAACAACTCTCACTAAACATTCAGCAATGCTGCAGTATATCATATTAGACTGTTCGATCAAATTTCTTACGCTCTGCAACTTCGAATAGATCTTTTGCTATCAGGCGATCAGTGCAAGGCCAATAGGGAACAAAATGTGAGAGGTTAACATAGCCAGCACTGTCAAAGTGCATTTTCAAAATTTGATTAGAACAGCTGCTTCAAATATCAGAAGCTGGTTGATGACTAACATCCACTACAGCCTCTGGGTTAGTTGGGCCTGTGCCAGGTAGCTGTTCCACATGTTCTGTTCCCGTAACAGAATTCCCTTGGGTGTTGGCAGGTATGGGGAACATTTTAGGATCGGAAGCTCCTGCTTCAGGTGGCACGGCATCATTTGTATCAGAAAATTTCGACTTAACACGCCTAGTTTTCTTGGGGCTGCGGCTTCGGCTATAACTGCGACCACGGCTACGACTGCGTGGACTGCGACTACGGCTATAGCTGCGACCACGAGACCAGCTGCGACTTCTACTGCGACCCCTGCTCCAGCTCCTACTCCTACTTCTACTTCTACTTCTGCTGCTGCTTCTGTTGATATCCCATGTTCGAACTCTATCAGGGCTACGACTGTAACTTCTGTCTCTACTTCTCTGAACATCTCTTCTGTTGTCAAATCGTCCACGTCCACGCCCTTGTCCACGACCATCCATATTATACCTATCACCTGGACCACCACGGTCACCCCTACCCCAACCAACATTGCCCCCACGTGGAGCGTCAAATCCTCTACCTCTGTTGCCCCTACCAGGAAAGAAATCACCCCTCCCACCACTTCCACCACCTCCATCCCTTATTCCACCGCGACCGCCAAAGCCACCATCCCTCATGCCCCCACGACCACCAAAGCCACCACCATCCCTCATGCCGCCACGACCACCAAAACCACCACCATCCCTCATACCACCACCGTCCCTCATGCCACCACGACCACCAAAACCACTGTCCCTCATGCCGCCACGACCACCAGTCTCCCAGCGCCCACCGCCACCACCAGAGTCAAACCGATTCATCCCGCCCCTATCCTTTCCAAAGCTTGGTGGCCCACGTGAAGCAATCTGTCTTAACTCTGGAAGCACATGCTGGTTAGCACCCTCCAAAACTTTGATTAAATCACCTGCATGTTTCCAATCTTGCTCAGAGAAAAAGGTATATGCCATTCCAGTAGCACCTGCCCTTCCAGTTCTTCCAATTCGATGTACATAGTCCTCAACACCATTGGGGAAATCATAGTTGATCACCACCCTATAATGTAAAAAGGTCACAAAATTGTAAGAAAAATGCTTCATATAACGTCCAAACAAAGCCAAGGACACAATACAACTAATAGGATCATCATTATCTAGCACATGCACATGCCATATAAAATGTTAAAATGCCTGCTTCATGAATAAACTTAAGAATAAACACCTTACATACAAAGAAACTAACCTTATGTCCTTAATATCAAGACCACGAGCAGCAACATCGGTGGCAACCAAAATTGGAGACTTCCCAGTCCGGAATTGGCCTAAAACCCAGTCTCTCTCACCTTGAGACTTATCACCGTGAATTGCAGCAGCCCCAAAAGTTCGGCCAATACTACGGGCAAGCTGATCACATAACTTCTTTGTGGAACAAAATATTATGATCTTAGAACCCCGTTCCTGGGATCTGAGGATCTGCTCTAGACGCCGTTGTTTCTCCATTTGTGGGACAACTTCAACATACTGCCAGTTCACAAATCATTTTTATGAAGGGAAAGAAGGAATTTAACTCACCAAGAAAACAAAACAAAATTATTATACATGCACCTAAAACAGATGGTTGGCAGCAAATAGATGTCAGAATACAAGGGTATAGCAAGTAAAACACATAAACGAAGCAATACAATCTAGCTAAGCTGGAAAGATAATGTCATGATTATATATCCTAGAAAAGGGCAACTAAAAGAGATCAGATATACCCAATTCCAATTAACAGGATGTTTATCAATTTCAACATGCTGCCAGTTTACATATCCCTTTTAAGTGGACCTGAAGTGTAACGTGTCACAGCTTTTTTCTTATATTAAAGAACTGAAAAAATGTATCTTCGCTAAGAGGTGAGTTTGCCTCCCCCACCAAAAAATAATGAGTGCAACCTTAATCTCGAAGACAGGTTGTTTTCTAGATTTGAACCAACGACCACCAGATCATTAAAGCAGCAATCTTAATGTTATTCCAAGGGTTGCCCTTTTATTACAATTAGTTGCTTAAATGGAATACAGGACTGTTAAAAATAAATAAATCCACACCCAGTATGATGATGAAGATACAGTCTTTATGAACGCTAAATGTATTTAATGGCCCAATAGAAAATGCCTTTAAATCAAGCGATGAAATGAATGGAAAATATAAATTGCAGTAGGAGACACAAGCCTAAATGAACTAAAAGTTTCAGGGTTTTACAACTGTCAACAAAATCCAAACTTGGTGGAAAACTACATTTGAAGACATGGATCAAGTGTTGAATTAAATAGAAAATATAAATTGCAGTAGGAGACACAAGCCTAAATCAACTAAAAGTTTAAGTGTTTAACAACTGTCAATAAAATCCAAACTTTGTGAAAAATTACTTTTGAATACATGCTCCATTTTGGAAACTTCAACAAATACCAAAAAGTCAAATTGTACTTTGAAAGATTTGAAATGGTATTCCTGTATTTAGATTTCAGATATACATAACACACAATGAGAAATAAAACCCTGAAATCTACATTTCACTCCGCTCAAACCAGAAAATATGGTTTTCATATCATTATTGATCCTGAAAATTCCTATCACCATAGAACGATATATTCATTATTATATATGATACTTCCAGACTTATGAGAAATCAGCAATTAATAGTCACAGAATAAAATACAAATTGATCACAATGGAAACATTGACATTTCAAAGCATTGACAAAGCAAGATAAAAATAAATAAATAACTAATTAAATCAAAACCTTGGTTTAGTTTCAAAACGAGTGGGCATTAATTGAATACCTGTGTGATAGATTTATTTGCAGCAAGCTCATCTACATTTCCAATGTTAACTTGAACAGGATTTACAAGAAGATCGCCTGCAATTTTTCTAACTTCTTTTGGCCAGGTTGCAGTATACATGAGAGTTTGTCTACGTGGTGGAATCTCATTCACAATCTTACGGATTTGAGGCTCAAAACCCATATCAAGCATCCGGTCAGCCTCATCAAGCACAAGGAGTGAAACTTGCCCAAAGTCAATTTTTTTCATTTCAAGTATATCATTGAGCCTGCCAGGCGTGGCAACAACAATGTCTGCCCCCCGATCTAACTCTTTTAGCTGAAGGGCTTTAGGCGCTCCACCATACAAGCACTGCAAAGGGAAACAATATCAAGAGGAACACCAACTGATGAAAGCCAATATAAATAAACTTAACTCTACCCACAAAAATGATAAAAATGTTCATAACAGACCGTGCAAGATACTCTTGAAGACCGTGCAAATTTGAAGACCTCCTCTTGGATCTGTGTTGCAAGTTCACGTGTTGGAGCCAAAACCAAAACGGTCGGGCCATTCAGAGAATTATTGCGTCGCTGCCTAAGAAGAATGAAGGCTGGCATTAAGTAGCCTAGTGTTTTTCCAGAACCTGTTTTGGCAATTGCCACTATGTCTCTACCTTGTAGAGCAATAGGCCATGTTTGAGCCTGTATTGGTGTTGGATTTGAGAAGCCCGCTGAACACACCTAAAATCAAAGCATATATGACAGGCAATCAGACCACTTAACAGTGCACACATCCATCACCTTTAGATTAAGAAAACACAAGTGCATTCAACGGTTTGAACGACAGACAATTTAGCATACAATGAACAAAAGGACACATAGGTTGTGGTTGCTTACTGAAGCAACTTGAGGCAATAAAAAAAGGCAAAAAAGACATAAGAGGCGGAGCCAATAAGCAACAAATCCCAGGTCTCATACGCTGAAATTTGAATGAAGGGTCATCCAGACTTATATAAGATGCCCATGAAAGGCTCCAGCCATCCTTTTCGCAGGCTCCAAAAATCAGGATAGTAGTTGCACGTGTAATTGTGCCAATAGCAGATTAGCAGTGCAGCGTACGACATATGCTCAGCTCTGGAGCAGATATCGCACCTGCGACAAGAGTTTAAAAGTAAAATTTAAGTTAAAACAGTGATGAAGAGGAGTGCAAGTGGAAAACCATTACTTTTCTAGAAGCACCAAAGCATCCAATACCATATAACAAGACAGAATAAACTTACCTCTTGCAATATCTCCGGAGGGAACCCGGTAGAATCAAATGTCATGAATGGGGGTGGAATGTTGTCACCCTGTCCAATAAGCGGTAAATACTGAGAAACAACTCATAAAATAAATATATGAAAAGCACAAACCATCTATAACTTAACATATTACATATGCAAAATCTAATCTAAAGCTATAAAACTGATTGTTCTCTCCTCTCCTTTGGAGCATCTTAATTCTAATATATACGCAAATCATAATATCAAAAATGCCTGGTGAGAAGGGAAGGCCTGGCCCATATATTATTTGTATCAAGATATTAAAATAGGTAGCATTCACAACTGCAAAAGGAATAGCACAGACCGATGCTGTAACTTCATGTTGCTGACAGTATAATTCAGCTGCTGAGAGATCAGTAACATCCGAAGATCCACCATAAGGAGGCCTCGTAAAAGAGTTACTTGAAAGAGCAGAAGGTCCTCCTATTGGAGGAGTGAACATGTTACTCATAGCATTCCCAGTAATACCACTTCCATTTCCACTGGGGACATTATTTTGAAAAGGGGAATTGCCAATCCTCATATCCTGCAAGGATGTTTTATAGAATCATCAATAAGTAACATATTTCATTAGAATATCAAACAAGCATTATCAGGAGGAATACAATGAAAAATCAACTTAATACATACAAACAATCAGAAAACAGATGAAGCTTTGAAACATGCATTATCAACACAAAACAGTGTTGAGGTGGTCAAATTGAAAAACTACTTCTAAGGCACACGAGCACCGTGTGACTAGCTAGAGGAACAATGCTTTAGGAATTCTTTTGGGTGTCTTTTGGTTACTTCAATTTTGAGATTTTTGCCCTAAAAGTGCATAAATTATCTCCAAGCCAATACTCTTGATTTATCGTGTTCGAATGGAAATATAAATGAAGTTTTCAGAAAAGTGCAACATTAACTTTAGTTTTCAGACAAATGCATCATTTTGTGGGATGGCAGAGACAATGAGGGTTTCCAAATATTAACTTGTTATTTTATTATTTTAAGCTGTTGATAACATTTTGCTAAATAGATTGAAATAAATTTATTAAAATAAATTGAAAACATCAGTCTAACCATAAAAAACCAACCGCACATAATATACGCAGCAATTCAAAGTTAAAATATATAGATATATAGGTAAAAGTGTCGATCTTTAGAATTAATACATAACATAGCATTAAATCATTGTTCAATTCATGTAACTAACTTCGCCAAGTGGGACGACATTTGGTTTTTGTCGTTTTATAAAAATGGAAAATTGAAGCAATGAATTAAACTTCAATAGATATTAAAAGAAAAGGTACCTGCGGATTTCTGGGAATCGGCATTTGGGTCATATCTGGCTGCTGACGACCCATTGGCGGCATCTCTTTATTAGAATTATAATAATAGTCATTTCCACCTCTACCATGTACATTGTCCTCGTGTCCCATCTTTTGTGCAACAGGATGCACATTGGATGGATGACCATGCATCATTCCTGGACTCATCTGGTTCTGAAAGTTAGGACCATGTTGGTAAAATAAATCAGAACCACCCTGCTGTGACTGCATTGTCGGGGTAGGCTGTTGTATGCCGCCTGAAAAGCCCCTAAACTGTTGTGGTTGGCCAGCATTAACACCTGCATTAGGCCCCTGACCGGAACTAACTTCAGCAGGAATGTTTTGGTTGTTTTGAACAGGCAAGCCACTCCTTTGTGGATACTGTGACGGTGAGAAACCAACTTGGCTTCCATTTTTAAACTCTGCTTCCTCCATCTTCGGCATTGCTGGTTTAAAATCTTGTTGATTTTCAAAAGGCTGGTTATGTATATTATGCTGATTCTGCTGGGGGTTCGGTTGCCCAGATGGGTGCATGTTCGGCTGAATCTGCTGTGAGTTAGGTTGCCTAGGTGAAATCATGTTTTGTTGATATCCCATATAATGCATATTCTGAGGAGTAAATTGCGGCGCTTGCGGTTGCACAAGCTGCGAACCGTGATCCTGAGAATTTCCTTGTCCAAATTGTTGTGGACGAGGAATCGCCTGCGGAGGCATCTGATGATGCATTTGCTGATATTGCTGCTGTCCTTGATACTGCATCATCTGCTGCCCCTGAGGCTGCATCATCTGCAGTCTACCTTGGTGTAACCCAGATTGTTGCACCGGTTGCGGCTGCACAGGCTGAGCAGCCTGAGAAGACTGCTGCTGAGTGGCCGCCTGCGCCACATGAGGACTCTGCTGCTGCGGCATCCCTTGACCATAATGACCCCCCTGCTGTTGTTGGGAAGGCTGCTGCACTTGCATCATCTGCTGCCCTTGCCCATGCTGTTGTTGCACGGAATGAGCCACCGGAATAGGTGCCAAGCTCGGCGTAGAAGCCGCAGGAGCGGGCGGATTCACCGGCCCCGGCTTTTCATATTGAGTAACATTAGTTTCGGGATTCCAATAATACAACAAACCAGTACTTCCATCAATCAAACCTTTCCACGGCGTCGGTAACGTAGGATCGTCAGGTGCATATCTAGGACCAGCTGCCTCTGTTGTTGTCATATTCAAACACTGTATATCTCTATCTATCAATCTCTACAATCATAAAACATAACAATATAATATTCTGAATCCTGATTTTAACCCAGATTAATAAAAAACAAAAAACCTAAAATCACTAATCCTAAACAAATTTATCATTCTTCAAGAAAAAAAAGAATAATTACAAAAGAAAAGCGAAATCGTGAATTAGTGAACCATAAAAAAGAAAAAGATTATAAAGTTTATAATACCTTGGGTTTTGTGAGAATCTAGAAGGTAGTGTTCATGATTCGCGTGAAAGATTGAAAGTGAAGAGTGAGAACCAGAACAGAGGCAGCGTTTGGTTTCTTGAAAGAATGAATTGTTTTGGTTTAAATTAGGGTTGAAGAATAGTAGTAGAAGAGGGGAATGCAATAGAGAGATGGAGTATTGCGGCCGTTGGATTGGGAAATTATGATCGACTTTTCGATGGTTGTGATCGTTGGTTGCGTGTTTATGCGGTGTTCGCTACTTATTATTCGACCCTTGGATCTTATTTTGCCAAGGAATATATCTCAATTTAAAATTAACATAAAAACAATATATCTACTTTATAGGTATACTATATGGTGAATATTTGGCACTGTTATACGGCATTTATTAATAATATGCAAGATTTATTGCAAACGAGCTGAAGCGTTCAGTTAAAGTAGTATGCTCCTGTTTTTACTATTATCATCGCTATCATGTGCATGGTAGTGAGCTAATGTCTCACCAAAATGTCATTGTTGTCTCCAATCATATTTTCCCTCTTGAAGGTCTGTACAATGTCTCCTAGATGCACTCGGGTTTATTTTGTTCAGACAATCCATGACGTGGTTTTGTAAAATTACATGAAGGTCTGCAGAAGAAAATCAGTGCTTTTGCAAGTGGAAAACTAAGCAAGCAGGTTATGGTGTTAAGGAGAGGTAGAGACTCAGATTTTCTCACCAGCAAGATCACGTATATTCTTCTTGCAGGATTTATGCCTTCTATATGGTTTGTCTTTGTAGATGCAACAGTCAGTGAGTGTAACACCCAAGGTTGACGAGGACGGGGAGTGGTCGCTGGTGCACAAGGCACGACAATGAGCGGCTTCCGACAGCTTCTAGACGAACTGAATCACACCGAAATGAGAGGGATCATGAGGCCGTGCAGGTATGGGACTGCATGGTTGAAGGAAGGCTAATAAGAATTGTTTGGTACTACCTATATCAATAAGATGCATCTTCTTTTCGATAGCTCATACCATAAGAACTCCACAGTTAAGCGTGCTTCACTTGGAGCAATTTTGGGATGGGTGACCTTCTGGGAAGTTTCCCAGAAACCGTGCGAGTGGGCACAAAACACGCTGAAAAGACTCATGTTGATTTGTGGGGTCAGTCGGCAATCCTAAAAAGACTGCTTTTAGGATTGTCGATTGACCCCACAAATCAACACGAGTCTTTTTAGTGTGTTTTGTCCTCACGTGCACAGTTTCGTCTAGAAGTTGTCGGGAGCCGCTCATTGTGGTGCCTTGTGCACCAACAACCATTCCCCGTCTTCGACAATCTTGGGTGTTACAGTGAGTGCATAACCATGATGATCCAACAGGATGTTAATCAATTTTCTACTACTTATGTGGCACAAGCTTATTGGCTTTCCTTGCCTATCCATGGTACATTTCAGCAGGTATGCAATTTCGTTTTCTGATATCCTGTAGTATGCGGCACAAACTGTGCAATCAAAGGCATTATCATGCAGTATTTTTAATTTGCTAAGTATTTTCTCAATTGTTGGCAAATTTACGCCATGATGAGTGATAAAGTGCAGGGAGGTAGGGTGAAGAGGGTTTACAGGTGGCCCTTATATTGTGTAATTGACTGTAACTTAATTGTCATTCAATTATGAGGATTTTGTGGATCCATGACTCATATATATTGGCATCAGTTTATTCTCTTTGTTGGGATATGGGCGACATGAATCCTAAGCCTTTATAAGCAAGATTTTGTTTCCATTTTGGAGGATGCAGATATCAACTTTCAGGAACTCGAACACTTTTTGCATGAATTAGTTTTTCTTTCCTGGACTATTGGAATACTGGAGTACTTTGTTGCCATATCAATGTCGTACTTGAAAACAACATAGTTATTAGCATTAAAAAGTTGTTAATGGTTGGTTTTTTATTAAAGGATTTCCCTTATATGTTTTGGCACATTGATTTGCTTGAGAAAATTCTAGAAGCATTTCAGGACCATGGTTATATAAATAGAGGCTCTGTGCAGTCTGTTTCTTATCACCAAATTCCATACAACCTTTATTGCATTACATCACAAAAGTACAACAATTTTGCTGTTTTACTTCTCATCATGTCCACTTCTACCCAAAACATTGTCCCCGATGCTAATGCTCAGAGAACACCCTTCAAACTAGTGTCTTATTGGTCGCCTCCTAACCAACAAACATGTTTGTTTCCATACATTTAAAACATGTATGTCATCACTATGAAAACAAAAAAAATCAAGTGGATATCTCCTTAACGGACCCTGGTCGTTTCATGTTCCAATTTTTCAATTACGCATACATGAAACAAATTGTCCAACAAGGACCATGGATTTTTTTACAACTTCCCACTTATCTAGGGCAATGTCTCGGTGGGGAAATATCCTTATATCATACCCTAGACACGATTGAATTATGGGTGCAAGTTCACAATCTCCCATTCAGATTCCTGACAAATCAATGAGAATCTTATAAGGAAACCATGTAGGCAAGCTTGAAAAGTATGATTATGAGAATAACTATGAAAACTGGTGAAGGTACATGAGACTAAGAGTGGCCATGAATGTCCTATGTAAACAACCTTCGGTGGTACAAGAATGACTCACAAATACGAGATCCAATCTCACTTCCTCTCAATCTCACAACCTGTGATTACAACAAATACAATCAAAGAGGAGACACACTCCAATAAACATAATCCACTCTTGCTTAAAAGCTCACGAGCGATTCATAGTTACAACTCAACTATCAATCCAACTCTAGCATCAAGGTGATACAAGAATGGCTCACAAACAACAATGAACAGACTAAAATCCTAATTGACACTTTCACTTATACGGCTTTAGTGGTCTTCTTAGGTTTAGAATCTTCCTTTATATAGCCTGGGAATAGCATGGGCTTGATGAACATTCCAAGCTAAACAAATAGCTGATCCAATGCGGTCTTCAACACAGTATTCTGGAAGCATGTACATTGTTTCCTTAAATGTTTTGACATCCATTCTTAGGAAACACGACAAAGCTTAAACCGAACTTTGCTACTTCTAGAAAGATACGTTTCTTTGACCACAATATACGTGAGTCATATCTTCATAGAATCTTCAGTGATCTCACGCTTAAAACAAATCTTCGAAGAATGCGAAAACAAGGCACACTATGATGTTGTACCAACATGTCAAGATATCTTGTCCAACATCTTGCTAGAATACTTGTTTTGACAAAATGTGGCCAATCACAATACAAAAACCCAACAGCTTTTTATCTTCATATTTAGCAGCTTAATCCGATTTTGTTTATTAGTTTTGTCTCGTAGTTTTTCAGCTTGAAGGCTTGTTGTTCGTTGTTTTGATACCGTAATTAGCTTTTGTAATCTTGATTTTTATCCTTGCACTCCTTATGGAGGCAGAACTCTTTGCTTTGGTTAATATATTTCGTTTTGCACGGTTAAAAAAACTCATAATTTGTTATATATATCTATTAATAAGTACTAAATTTACTAACATTTTAGTGGAAACCAATTTTTTTCCATTCCAAATATCTTACCGCCCGGAGCAACTCATTGTTGGTATCTACAATATCTATATTTGATTTATGATTATTGAACTTATGAAATTATATGTTCCGATCTAAGCTAAGGCCATACCCAAAATATGTTTTAAGTGGCTCTTTGTACAAAGCTTATAGAGATCATGATATGCATCTCATGCAAGACCTCACACAGATAGTGAAACTTAAAGTGATATGGACCATCTGGTTCAGATCTAATGGAATTTCTCATAATATGCACACAAATGTCCCTTTAACACTACAATTGTCTCTTGACAACTACAATTGCCCCTAATTTCCTAAGGGTCTGTTTGGATTGGTGGTATGAGACGAAATGGAATGGAATGGAGTGGGATGAGCACATATTCCATTGTTTGGTTTTGTAAAAAATGAATGGAATGGAATGAAGCATGATGGAATCCATTCCACCCAATACCACCATTTTCTCCAAATTTTCATTCCCCTCAATTTGGGATGTATGCAATGGAATGGAACTCATAAATAATGGAATGATATGATTCCATTGTGTTCCATTCTATTCTACTTACATTTTGCAAATTCAAATAATAAAACTCAATTATTTATCATTCCATTATGTCTCACTCTATCTCACTCCATCAATCCAAATGTAGTCTAAAGGACAATTGTCCACGTAAAGGTTGAAGGAAAAAACATTAAACCTATACACAACTGTCCACACAAAGGTTGAAGGACAACTAGAGTATTTTTTTGGTGGTAGCCAGACTTTGAATCCTAAACCTTGTATAGATTGTATATATTATGTATTGTCCATACCAAGTTAAACTCACGAGGATACAATTTCCTACATACTATAATAAGTATAAATACTAACTCTTGAAAACACCTTTTTTATTTAATTTAATTTAAAAATATATAAACTAGAAAACACCAAAAAGACTTGAACATTCTATGCAGGCGGTTAACAATAGTCTCCTAAAAGACCTAGTTACACCAACCGTCTCGCTTCTTTCGCTTAAATGTTCCGTTGTTACTAATCTTCAACGATACGAGTTCGAGAAAACACGAAAGAAAAAAGAAACAGAGTGTTTTATTCATCTCTGTGAGAAACAGACATAATATAGCAAGAAAGTTTCGTAGCCATGGACACCGAGGCAGCCACCACTCCACAGTTCGCGCTCTCTGATACAGACATCAACTGGGACAGGTAACTCAAAATAACAATAACTATCTACACCTCTACTCGACCGACACACCATCTTACAAGTGTTATATAGGTGTCGTACATTGGTCAAAGGACATTAAAAAACAATTTTATTTAGGACATCTGTTTTAATTGTCCAACACGTGTCATACAAATGTTATAGGAGTGTCAGACACCACAATACGTCTGGTCTAAACATGTCCGTGCATGTTTGGAATCACGGCGAGTCCATCCAATTTTAGCAGATTGGAGAACATACATGTGAATCATTATTTGCAGTTTATAGCACAAATGCCTGTCGTGATCAACGCTGATATATAATTATAAACTATTTGTATATCTAAAGCTTTAAACTGATTTTGTATAAATAAGCTATTTTCTTTGGTTTTCCTAGAGAACTAGTGAAAATAAGCCGAAAGGAACAATGTCATAAGCTCTTTTCATTAATTTTTCAAACTAGTCTCTCAAAGCTTATGTCGGTAGATAAGCTTAATAAGCAAATCCAAACAGGCTCTTAGTTATCTCTGAAGTTCGATTGAGTGCTAAGTAAAGTTTGATCAATGTTTATTCTAACTACATTTCAAATCTTGAAACTAATCAAACTATTCAACCTTAATCCAAGCGCAATAACCTCGTGTCCAACCATTTGATTATATCACTTCTAGTTTAGTACACTACAAAGTTAAAAGTTGGCCTTGAACTAAGTTTTTTTCCTTCCTTTTTTTTGACGACGATTTTTGAATTAGGTTGGATAAGACTAGGTTCCACATCATTGGTGCAATACTCTTCACAGCTCAATCAGCATTACTTCATCCAACTGCAGTGGTGAAAACAAGAATGCAAGTAGCTACTTCAGGACTTTCCAACATGAAGGGAGCCTCAGTGTTCACTCACATTTTGAGGAGTGATGGAATTCCTGGAATCTTTAGAGGTTTTGGAACTTCTGCTATTGGATCAATGCCTGGTAGGGTTTTAGCCCTTACATCTCTTGAGATGTCAAAGGATTTTATGTTGAAACAAACTCAAGGTAGTGATATTCCAGAAGCATCACGTATTGGCCTTGCAAATGGAGTAGCTGGCATGGTTTCAAATTTGGTTTCTTGTGTCTACTTTGTACCGTTGGATGTGGTAAGTAAAATTTTATAGATGCTTTCAATTTGCTTTTCCATTGGTAGACAAATATTACGACTATATACGGACATTTTAGGAATTACGGTAGCTGAACTAGTCATGAACTGTTAGTATGTTATTTCTAAAAAACGGCAGTGTTTTTGTCGTGGTCATAGGTTATGCCATGATTTTTTATTCTGTGAAAAATTACTGACAAATGTGGCTGATTGATGTGACTGCGGTTGCTGTCAATGCATTCGCAAAGGTCCAGAAAACCTTGACATTGTGGCAGCAACTGTGACTGCATGTTTTTGCTGTGGTCATATTTGTATCATGGTTTTTGATATTGCAAAGAATTTCTGACAAATGCAGTTGATGCGACCGCAATTGTTGTCAATGCAATTACGAAGGTCTAGAAAACCTTGACATTGTGGCCACAATTGCGCCAACATGTTTTTGATGTGGTCATACTCATAGTCATATCACAGATTTGATATTGTGGAGAATTGCTAACAAATGCGGCTGCTGTGTTGTTGTCATTGCAATCACAATGATCTAGAAAACATTGACATTGTGGTAGCAATTGCGATTGTAAACCTTCTATTTAAAACTTGTTGAAAAGTACTAATGGGGATGTGTCAGACTTGTATTTTTATGGACAAGTGAAAAATTGACTTGTTTTTGCACAGGTCCTTTAATCTTGATTGATCATTGTGAATAATTTTGGTTAATGTTTTCTCAGATTTGCCAAAGGTTAATGGTTCAAGGTCTTCCTGGAACTACATGTTGTAGAGGACCATTTGATGTTATCCGAAGAGTAGTACATGCTGAGGGTGTTCGTGGCTTGTACAGAGGTTTTGGATTAACGGCTGTATCGCAGTCCCCTGCATCTGCACTTTGGTGGGGTTCATATGGGGCAGCACAACACATAATTTGGAGGTACATTGATGTCTCGGAATTATCTACTAAATATTTAAGTTTCTAAAGTTGCTTTCTTCCTATCATGGTAGTAAATTATATATGGCTATTGGCTGTAGGAGTTTAGGCTACAAAGATGATATGGAGGAGAAGCCTTCACATGTGGAAATGGTGACAGTTCAAGCTACTGCTGGGATGGTAGCTGGTGCTTGTTCATCTGTTATCACTACTCCCATAGATACTGTAAAAACACGACTTCAGGTATATAAAACTGTGTTTCTTGGGTTTCTGCAGTTAAAGAAAAAGATTTTGGACTTGTTTGGATAGTTTCTAGTTTATAAGAGTTTCTCAATCAAAATACATTTATGATTTCATTAATGAAAAAGCTCTTATAAGCTTACAAGTGTTTATTGGCGAAGTTTAGGAGGAATTCTTGAAAAGTCGAGATGCTGAAGTTAATTCAACCCTTATGAGAAGCTTTTATTGGACAAAACTCAGTTCTTGTTGAAAAATCTATCCAAACAGACCTGGGATTCCTTGTAGTGTGAAAAACAGGTGTTTTCATGCTGTAAAAGATGTATGAGATGGACAGTTTATATTACTCAATAGCAAAATTAGTTTTAAACTTACTCAATCGTTAATTTGAGGTCTCGGACAGTTGAGATAGAAAATTGTGTGACACAATTACTGCACCATATCCAAATTCCTCTCCAATCTGTCTCATTTAGAACTTCGGATTGATATTCATTTTTTACTCAATCAATCAATTGGTATTTCTTTTGTCAAGTACATACTGTTAATTTATGGTTTTGACTTTAATATGGTTGTTTTGGATGTGTCACTTTTATTTAATTTTCACATAGGTTATGGACAACTATGGTTCTGGAAGACCATCAGTACTGAAGACAGCAAGAACTCTCCTTAAGGAAGATGGATGGTGGGGATTTTACAGAGGGTTCGGACCAAGATTTTTGAATATGTCACTTTATGGAACAACAATGATTGTTACTTATGAACTGATAAGTATGTCACATCTTTTGCTTATTTATACAGACATCAATTTCTTTTATATGATGAGTGATGACTAGTTGATACGACTTTGAGCCGCACTTCTCTTTATTTTTCCATGTTAGTTGCGTGATGTGATTTCAACGGGCTGTGATATGGGATTGTTTTTTACTCTAAGCAAGCTTTAAGCTAAGATATTTCCTGAAATAATTCTACTTTGTTTCCTCTCCATCACTGCGACATTTGTTTACGGAGAATGTTCATTGAATTTATTTCTGAATTCTGTAGGTTTTAAAAAACTTAGCTGATTTCCGAGAAAGATGATTCTAATATATTTCTTGTTTTTGTATATATACTTGTTAATTCTATTGTACAAAGTGTCTTTATAACTATCCTGATTCTGAATGATAATCCTATGGTATAGAATTGTACTATTCATTCCGATGAAGTGTATGCTTCGTTCTGACACTTTTAAGCCTTATTTGTTTTCTCTTTTAAACCCTTTTAACAGAGAGATTATCAATACAACCAACTCCGAGGTCTTTTGCTTAGGAAGTGCATCCTTACCAAGATGTCGGAGACAAAGGATCAAGCTTGATTTTAGCATGACCAGCTTGTGTTCAGGGACAGCAAATGAATAGATTCCTTCATCCTCAAGAATTGCATGATGCAGTATGACGAGACCTGATAGGTTCAGCCGTGCGATACAATAGGGTGAATTTCTCAAAGATGCGACTCTTCTATATTTTTAACGAACACAGAACTTTTGTTTCTTAAGAGCTGCAATAGTGGAAATTTTTTATTCATTTGTGAGGGGTAACCTGGAGAATTGTAGTTTTAGAACTTATTTTTCATTTTCATTTCTAGGGATGTTGCTCTTAGTTGGAGCTTAAATATCTATGCAATTTTGAAGATAATGTAAAGGTTACAAATGTCTTCTCTCGACATAAGAGTTTTGTCACAATCTGATTGTGATATATTTTAAGGCCTTCTTGAATTAATACTAAATTGTGTTGGAATGAGACAATTTGAATTGGTTGCTTGTTTGCAAATTTAACGAAATATAATATAATTTGTTAGGAATACAAGGGCTAGGAAAATTCATGATAGGCTGCATGAAAAAATGCTGAGTTGAGTTGCAACTCTGTCACTACTCACTATCCAAATGTGATTGTTGAGAAATCTATCAGAAGTTCAAAACTGGCTCTTTTAGTACTGCAATTTGATATTCAAATGTTGGTCAATCAATTGGTAACCAAATTTGGGGAAGAAAAGAGACGTGCTATTTTCTGCGAAGGAAAACATCCCCAAATTTTCATGAATCGAATTCCTACTACAAAATATAAGTGGATGGTTAAAATAGAAAGAGGTGGAGGAGGGTATTTGCTTAGTAGGTTCGTGATGATATTGCGGTAACATCACAATTCTACGAAACAAATACCATCCTCCACCCTCTTTCCTATAAAGCAGGAGATCTGATACGTGAAAATTTTGAGATGCTTTTCTTTAGGAGAAATAATACTTCTCCACATTTCACTTGCATAGTTTGGATTGGTAATGGGTCGAGCGATTCTTGTAGTGATTAGAAAATTAACTTACTTACCCTTGCTAAGAATTTCGTCAAGTCCCAAAACACATTTTTCACATCGGAAACTAGGCCACCCTCTCACACACAATGTGTCTTTACAATTACAAACCCTACTTCTTAAATAAAGGGTATAGTAATAAAAATGTATTTGCAGCATAATTATATTCACCAAAAGGTTATTCTAAGAAAGTTAAGGTCAAACATATTGTGTGGACAAAGAATACCACCATGGCTGCAACATGAACTAAATTAAAGAAAGCATGTTGTGGGAACATTTGGTTAGTATTTCAAACGTTCATACATCATTTTTTTTTTTGCATTTGTTTTTTGTATGTAGGCAAGTGTGCTGCGTTATGCTCGTAATTGGTGTTCGTTTGTTAGGATTGACTAGATGTTTGATTCACTTGTGTTGATTTGACTGACTGCATTGTCCGTTTACCTTTACCTATGCTTTAATGTGGATTTACCGGAACATGTTTTATTCCTCCAATTTAAAAAATAGAGTAAAAAACGTTTATTCTTATTGCCGAGTCATTTGTGACCAAAGTTTTACAACTCGAGAGTTTACCTCAACTCGTTTTTAAACTCGACTCGAGAACTCGTACGAGTTTACCTAAAATTAAAATTAAATAAAATTTATTATTTACATGACATATGTAAACTAATATAATATTGTAAATAGTCCAATAGTGCAAAATATGACTAAATTATAAAGGTTTTCGACCACCATAATAAACATTATGTTCAACTAAACATCAAAATATAAAATAAACTTGCAAAATCATAAGTCTCTTAAGTCTTAACCATCCAAAAAGGCAAGTTTCACAAGTTCCTAAAGTTGTTAATAAAACTATAAAAAAAAGACTTACATTCCTATTTTACTGGAGTTTACCCGATTTTACCCAAGTTTAGCGAGTTAACTCGAGTCAAACTCGTCAAACATTCTAATTTTACCAGAAATAGAGTTTACCTCCGAGTTGACACGATTTTGGTACCTAAAAACGTAAACTCAGCGAGTTAACACTCGATTTGTGGAACATTGTTTGTGACTCTTTTGCCCAAAAACAAAAGTTTTACAACATTAACCATTTTCGTAATTTCATCAATTATTTAACTTTCACGGTCGCCCCTAGTTTTCTAGTGAGAAAAAAATCCAATTTCTCTCTAAGCTTTCTTTCTCCTTCGTTCATCGAGGAGGGGTGGTTTTAAGTCATTTTTTGACCTAGAGCCACCCATCTACATCTTTTTTTCCCCCTTTCTATCAATCTAAATGAGTGGTTTTCACATTTATCAATTTTTTTTTTGTAATTTCGTCATCTAAGTGCGACGTTGTGTTGTTCGTCGTCTTGTGCGGTTTTTGATTTCGCGTCTTGTCGCAGTAATTACGGATGAGTCAACTCCTTAGACACCAAACTAACCTCCATCTACGGATGAGTCAACTCCTTAGACACTGAACCAATCTCCGTTAAGTATTAGTAAGTACATGGACGAAAATTCAACCGAGCCCTATTTGCAGGGACTATAGACATATTTAAGTCGTTTTTTACTTATAAATGTGACCGAAGGTTTGGTTGCTTAACCACTACCTTGAGGGCACTATTTAGCCTTCTCCATTTTTTTTAACAAGTATTCTCCTTTTGTTAGTGGTTTATAATTTGGCTTTAAAGAACATTTCAATTTTCAACTCTTTTAATTTTCTGTCCTCTCCTCCTCTCTTGTGAATGTGATCAAAACCAAGAAGGAAAAATGGTGTACTAACGATTCTAAGAGAAACTCTTACTTGGTCACAGGACCAACACCTCACATTTAGGCACACACCCATGAAGCTAAAAAAATTAAAAATAAAATGGTTAAAGTGATATTGATTGATGTAACTATTTTATTTATCTTTTAATTTTTTAGATTTATGTGTGTGCCTAAATTTTGTGCCTAAATGTTTGTGCCTACACAAGACTTTCTCCGATTCTAAGCCTGTTTATTACAGCAAAAATAGTGTATCATCTTTTTGTTATAATTATTTTATCAAATTTCTTTAAAAAAAATTCGAATGTAAAATTGATTCAAAAATTTCTATTAAAATATCATTATGAGTATTTTATCATTTTGTTATAATTTTTTTTGGATAACAAAATTGTAAAAAGAATCTCCAAAATAAGAAACTATTTCATTGGTTAGGTATTTCATCGGTGCCTTCTGGTGAGCTTCGACATCATTTTATTCAGTTTACCAAAATGGCGGGCATTCCAAGAGCTTCTCATCTATATTCCAAGATAATTTGGTTTGCAACTGTTTGTGTGATTTGGAAAGAAAGGAACCACCGTGTATTTCAAAATACGGTGTCTACTCCTTTTATTCTCATTGATAAAATTAAGCTTCATTCATTCTTATGGTTGAAAACAAAACAGACACCTTTGCCTATAGTTACACACATTGGTGGAAACATCCGTTGCTTTGCATAGGTGTTCGTTTATATGTTTTTAGCTTTGTGGATGGTGCACTCTTTGTCACCTTGATGTTGTAATTATGTAAACAGTTTTTGGTGTTTCTTTCTTTTGCGCACCTTGCGCGAGTGGAAACACCTTTCGGTAATATATATATATTTCATTTTGATTTCTTAAAAAAAAAAAAAAAAACTATTTCATCTAACTTCTCATAAAAACAATTTTCGAGAAATATCTTTTTGAAAAAAACATGTATATTATTTAAAATCTATATCCATGGATATTTGAGTTAAGAAATGTCAAAATCTCTTTTTTAATTTTTTTTTTGACAACATCTCTTTTTTAACTTGTAGCAATTGAGTTTGAAATAATTTACACTATTTTTGAATTAGTTTCCAAAGTAAAAAAAATAAAAAATTTAGAAATCTATAACAAATCTATCTCATAAGAAAAGTCTAACTCAATTGGGTTTAATCTTCTATTCGAGCTCTCATTTATCGACCTACATCTTGCTCCTCCTTGGTCTCGCCATCCTTTCTCCGATAGTGTCCTAGTCTTCTATTCTAACGTCTTCATTCCTTCCATTTTACCTCGATTCAGTTTACTCTCATCGCTGTTCACAGTTGTTTATCTTTTCTGGACTGAAATTTTCCAGTTTGTGATGTTTTAGATTTTGCAGATGACTCACTCAAAAAGATGTTTGCATTAGACCTTTATTTTTGTAGCAAACGATTCTTCTTTAAGATAATTATAATTTATTAGTAATAAATGAAAATATTGATATGGGGGGATGGGTAGCCACTATTGTAACATTTGTCAAATTGTTACTGATATGGTGATTTTGTAACATTTCTAATGTGTTTCATACTTTGTAACTCTCCTTTTGTTATTAGTTCTTTATAATTTGTCTTTTAAAATACACTTCAATTTTCAACTCTTTTAAATTTCTCTCACTTACACCTTCTTCTCCTCTCTCGATTGTGATCGAAACCCAGAAGCAAAAACGGAGTGCTATCGATTTTGAGTTCGATTGTTGTAATTTGTTTAAAATGAAGATTTTTATAGTGTATCATCCTTTTTGGTATAATTTGTTTATCAAAGAAATTTTAAAAAAGCTTAAATAAAAAATTGGTTTGAATAATTTCTCTTAGAATGTCATTTTATGTGTGATATTGTCGTCTTGAATGCATCGATATGCTTAAAGAATGTTCCGGAAACACTTGTTATAAAGACCCTTAAAAAAACATAGAATGAAAATAAGAATGTGTTGGGGGACACTAACATCAATGTCCAAGTAACTGAATCTATCCTTCATCAAATTTAGAGTCAAACTAATGATAGTGTCTACAACGATAATCTTCTTGTTGAAGAGAAAGTTGTGTAGGTTGATTTGGATAAAACCCTTAAGTTGGAGAAAGAATTCTGGCATGAGAAAGCTAGGCTCAATTGACATATCGATGGAGATAAGAATATTTCTTATTTTTACAAGATTGTACGTTGAGATGAGAAATGGTAGTGGAGATGTGGATGTTGTGTTGGATAAGTGGTAAGACTAGATGAAATAAGATTAGGAATGACACCATTAGAGAGAGTTAGGTAACACCTATAGTAGAAAAGATGATAGAAAAACAGGCTTAAGTGGTTTGTGCATGTAAAGAGAAGACTGATAAATGATGTTGTTCTGAATTCGGACTCAAAACTCACACCAATAAACTTAAATGTATGGAGCAAAAGAAAAGTAGTAACCAATATCAAAATAATCTCAAACAACAACAGTAATAACAAACTTAGATCTAATTTAGGAACCAAATGTAAAACACAAAACCACAAGTAAAAGATAAAGAGAAGAAAAACAAACACACCAAAAAATGTTTACCTAGTTCGGTCTAACAATGATCTACTACGGGAGAGAGATCGATCTCTCTAATCCAGTATCAATGAGTTCTTTGAAAATGTATATAAAAGGGTTACAAGAATTAGTTTCAACAAACTCTCCAAGAACAAAACCTAATTTCTACCCTTTTCTCAATTTCTTCCCAAAAACAAGAGACTCAATGATTTCAATCGCCTAAGATGTTCACAAATGTTTCACAACCCAAGAGAACCTTTCAAGAGAACACTCACCAAAGACACTCAACCCTAAAGTTACCTCCTTTGATTTCCCAAGTTTCTCTATTTTGAAACCTTACTACATGAAGAATGAATCCTTAAATAGTGTACAAGTCCTGTCAAAATTGTACCCTGATTTCGGCACATCATGCCCTGTCAAAACCATTACCCACAAAATCCTACCCCGATTTCATCCTATCGTGCCCCAATTTTTGTCAAAAGAGAACTCACAAACTTGCACCAAATCGTGCCACAATTTTTGTCGAAAGTTCAAACATCATTAATTTTGATTCAATTCTCAACGGCGGTAGCACGAAGAGTAGAGCAGACAAAGGAGAGAGTCATATTAGAAGAGGTAGAGGAAGACCTACAAAAATTATAAGAGAAACTATTAGGAAAGATTTAGAGGTTAATGTGTTGGATTCAAATATGGTTTCAAATATAACATTATGACGTAATTTGATCTATGTAGTCGACCCTATTTAATGTGATAAGAATTGGTTGTTTTTGCTGAGATGAGAAATGGTACCGAAAATATTATGTTTTGAAGCATGGTGATGATGATATTCTGACTAATCCTGATACAATTAAGAATCACTTGGTTTGTTATAATAACTCTACCTTTAATACTGATAATAACTTTTTTTTGGACAATGATCTTGTCGAGAAAGCCATTCCTAATATGCATAATGAGACCGTGAATGATATATGATCACTAAGATACACCTAGTATGAAGGAAATGAAATATGCAGTTTTTGGTATGACTTCTGATGGTGCCCCTAGCCCTTAAGGTTATGGTGCTTATGTTATCAAAATTATCGGAATATTGTGCTTATGTTACAATTTTTTGAGAATAATTGTTTGATTCCTAATTGGAATGCCAACACTATGATATTAATTCCTAAAACCTCCGAGAATGACAAAATCGAGCATTATAGATCTATTGTCTTTGCCAACTTCAAGTTTAAAATTATTACTAATGTTGGACTCCCTCCGTTTTAAAATGAGTCTCATTTTAGAAAAAAAATATTTTTTTAAAATGAATGTCACTTTTAGTTTTTAATGCAATAATAATTTTTTCTTTTCAATTATACTATTCAATTAATACTATATACACTACTTCCAATTTCTTTAATGAAAAACAAACAAGTAGTTGATTCAGATAATTTCGTAAAATAACATCTTTATTTCTTTCAATTAATGCATTTCTTAATATGTATATAAAAACTTTAAACGACATTCATTTTAAAACAGAGGGAGTAAGTAACAAACTAGGCATATGTCTAGGTTCACCTCACCTCATGATATATTTTATCAAGTGAAGATAAATTAGTGATTGTATTTGTAAACATTATGCATAGTTGTGGATAGAATCAAATCCAAATTGACAACTTTGAAGGCTTCTTTAATTTCTATTGTCAGAAGGGTTGAAGTTATTAGATTTTAATTCATAGTATAGTTTGATTATCTATAGCTTTGTCATTTATTCTTGGTCTATATCACTTATCAACACCATTGATGTATGGATTAAACTTTGCGTGATCATAGGCATTGAACTGGAAGGAGGAACAAATGATTTCCAAATATTCTTAGCCCAAGGCTGTTCATTCAATGGAAGATTTTGAAACATGTAAGACCATCCACAACAGAACACCCCACGTTAGGTGCTTAAGTGGGTTTCCTATATCCACATCATCAATTTTACGGTAATACTTAATAAGCACAAATTTTCTCCAACTCAACACCTCAAAAGAAATTATTAACTAGGCCCCACAAATAACTCTATACCATTACATTTTAAACAAAATTTATTCATTTTACTAAGATTTATTAAATGGGACCCATGAGAGAGAGAGTGGTTCCATAGCCACCCTCCTCTATAAGCACCCTATTATACTCCGCAATGGGGGTGCGTATTTAATGTGGTGTTAAATAGGTGAAGCACCCACCATTGTGGATGGTCTAAGCATCCTTATAAAACATCTCCCATTGGTTTATTTGTTCTAGATATATTTTTCCTCAATAGAGAATTTGGGAATGTGTACATTTTACAAAATGGAAAAGAAAAAAAGAATGAGGATAAACCATTGATTATTAATCAAATCTTGGCCTATATTCTCTACTCTCTTTTATTCTTGGCCTATGTTCTCTGCACTCTTTTTTTCTTGGAAGGTTTTATTCCTCTAGGTTTTTCTAACAAAGTTTTTAAGGAGGCACATGCTGAGCGAGAAATTCTTAGTTGGTCACGAGACCAACTGATTGCAATTTGGTCACAACCAATCAACATGTGACACCTGTCGAGGGCCTTATTTTTAATAAAAAAAGAAAAATAGTTGATTAAATGTGAAACACAGGCGCATAACTTGCTCTCTTTCTTTCTTCTTTATATCCCACCGTGTTTTTTCACCTTCCCCACTTTCTCTTACTTCAACCTTAGTTCAACCCACCACTTCTGTCTGCCGAATTTGCTTCAGCGCCATCAACCATATTTCCACCATTGGCCACCGTCGTTTATGATGATTACACAACCAAGGAAAAAAAACGAATTTGGAAAAAGAAGAAGAAAAAAGAATAATTAAAAAATGGGTATACTGAGTGATTCATAACAAAAAAAATCATGGTTTAATGACAACTTTATTGTTCTGTATGAGGAACAAATCATGGAAATTCATCATCATCCTATACAATTTTTGCCTTAATCTGTAAAGTTTTCCCCTTAATATAATCTTTACAATAACTGTTGCTCAATTGTGTTCTTCTTGTGCTTCATTGCAAATTATTCGAATCTTACTTTCCGGGTTGGGTTTTCTTACTTTATGATGGCGGTTGTGGCGGAAAATTGGATTACGGCGCCGAAGCAGGTGGCGGCGGACGGTGAGTGGTGGGTGGTCGGTTGAACAGAAAGAAGAAAGAAAGAGAAGAAGGTGCGCCTGTGTTTCACAATTAATCAGCTATTTTATTTATATTTTATATTAAAAATAAGGCCCTGGGCAGGTGTCACATGTTGATTGGCTGTGACCAAATTGCAATTTGTTGGTCCCGTGACCAACTAAGAATTTCTCCATGTTGAGCTCCCTTGGTTTCTTTGACTTGGGTTTTGGTCTATTTTCCTTAAGTACTTCTGTATATTTCGTTCTATTTTAATAATATTTTTAGGGTAACGCAAATTATAGGTGATCAAGAGGTGACAATATAGTCGGAATGCTTGATTTGTCATGTAAAGTCTTTGCACTCATTTTTGTTTTAAAAAATAAAAAGAAAAAGAAAAATTATATACCCCAAGTCACTCAATTGGGTCGTCGTGTTCATAGGTTCAAAAACCCAAATTCAAAGACGAACCCAATCTTCTATGGTTTTATCGAGTTGGGCTGAGTTCTACCTGTAAGTGAACAGGTTCAGGTAGTGGGTTGAGTTAGTTTAGGTCATCAGGTTTGTGGGTTGACCCATACATGTGAACACGTCAACTTGCTTATCTAATTTCAGGTAATATCAGAGAGAGTGAACTGGAATCTTACGTTTTCAATCATATATGGAAAAGTGCAGCTCATTCCAAAAAGAGAATTTAACAAAAAAAAGAACTTAAATGCTAACAATACAAACAAAATGTATCATAAAGGCTCAATCCGGAAAAAATACTACTACCAATCTAAAATAAAGATTATACTTTTTAAGGACCACATATGTAATTTTGCCTTTGACATACCATTATTTGACTAACTTGTGAACCGAAACAGCCCAGCCACATAAACAATAAAACACAGCCACAAAAAAACTAGTACAGTTCAACCCTAATAAGTGTGGTTCGTTTGGTTAGCCTTGGTATCGACTGCAACCATATTGACAAATAACTCGAAACAGAAAAGCAAGAAGGAACAATATACTATGGAGAGAAATGGAGAATAAAAAATAAATAGCAAATGGACATTTTAAATTAAAATTAATTTATTTAATTGTATATAATTTCTTATGCATAGTCTCACATAACATATAAATTAATTATTTAATATTGTTGCAAGTCGCCAACTTGAATCAAGCAATCAATGACTGCATATGCATTCCGCGAGCACCTATAAAAAAAAATACACAACGTAGATATCTATATCTATATATAAAATGAACTTGAGTCATTCTTGAACTAAAATATAAGAAAAAGTATATGCATTTGGTCTAATTGAACCTAATTAAGTTCAGAAAATAAAAAAAATGAAGAAAGAGTAAAAGTGTGAATACTGAATACCATGTTGATCATGACATCAAACAATGCTCAAAACAACCATTCAAGCAATTATCAAAACCAGCACATGTTAAAAGACACTTTGCACGACAAGCAAAACGCTCTATAGCACAACTTTCATCAACTATTTTTGATTGAGTGGTGTCACATAGTTGAGTTACAACTAGCATAATCATGAACATGATCACAAGACCTTTCTTCAACTCACTCATTGCCATATTTCTTCTTGATGTTTATATTTTTTTCAATCTCTTTTTAACTTGAGAAGATTTGTGATTTTCAGTACTTGATGAAAAAATGTCAAGTACATGATCTATATTTATAGCCAAAACTTTTAATAACACGTTTATTGTTTAAACGATTCTTTTTATACTCATTTAAAATGTTTGTCTTTTTGCATTTAATGTATCACAATTTCTTTTATTAAAAAGTTACTAAAACAATTAATAAATCCATTCCTTCAAAAAAAAATCCATTTCTTCAAAAAAATAATAATAAATTCATTGATTTTTTATGATAAAATTAATTAATTTTATAAGGAAAAAAAATGATATTCATTTTTGCGACATTTTTTTATACAAGAGTGACTTATTTTGTGGTTCAATGAGCATAATTTAATATTATAAAAAAGATAACTACTAAAACATGGTATTATCTATTAATGATGAGATATATACACTTGAGGTAAGAATTTGGCCCTGTGACCTTAAGACACCAAGATCAAATTCATTTAGAGATGATTGTAAATTGATTATAAGCATCACTTTAATTAATAAAAAATTATCCTTCTTTAATATTTATAATAAAATAACTAGCGATAATAGATATGAAAAAAATCTAGTATCAAAATAAATGATAATTTTAATTATAAATTTAATCATCCTAAATACCCAAAATACAAATATTTAATTATATATCAATTTTAGATACAATTAATCTTAATTGCATTATAATGAATTTAATAACTTTTTATCTTAAAACACAAAATTCCAATAACTAATATTATTTTAATTATAAATAATAGATCATAATCTATACTTACTATATATAAAGAAAATAACCTTAAAATACATGAGTTTGAGCTGAATTTTTCATTATCTATTTTACCCTTTAAGAAAAGAAACTCTGTGTCTTTATGATAAAGAAACTCTATGTGCCCTCGTGAGCTTAGCTCAGATGGTATGGACAATGCATAATATATGCAAGGTCTGGAGTTTAAACCCCGGCCACTACCAAAAAAAAAAAAAACTCTATGTCTTTATGATTCGATCCACTCTATCAGGTATGAATCCATTCAATTCAACTCTTTGTTTGTATGAATCGATTCACTCCACTGAGTACGAACCAATTCACTTTTTTTTTATAACAAATAATGCTTTAAATTGAATGAATCGATTCACACTAGTTTGCTTTCGGTGAATATGAGTCATAGATATATAAGTCATAACTCCCTATTTTTTTTTTCCGCCAAAAAAAAAAACTCCCTATTTTTCAAATTCACGTACATACAAAGACTAATCGGTTCATATGCTAACTTGTTTATAATATATACCTTGTTTAGAAATAGTGAAAGTAAGAAAAATCATAAGAGATACACTTTAAATGTATTGTGCTTCATATTTGTTTATTATTCCTAGAACAGTCTTTTTGTAAACAACTTCTTGTTGTAAATCACCACAAAAAAAAAAAAATTGTTGCAAATCTTTGGATTGAGATTAAGAAGTACTCTAGGTTGTAAATCTAGGACTATGTTGTCTTAGTGTTTTGAAAGTGCAAGGGAAGTGAACGTAATCTCAGGTTATGAGGTGAACCAGAATAAATATTTTGTATCAACTTTTATCTCTATATTTTCTGCTGCTATCCATTTTCCAGTATCATAAAAGGAGAATAAAAAAGAGACCAACACAATTCAAACCCTTATTTGTTGTGTTTTTCTCACCTTCACAAATTCGTGACAGTTACTGGGAAAATTATTTCTACCTTAGAGTGATATTTTCTAGGGTTTTACAATTAGAGTAAACTGATATAACTATAAAAATAAGCACAATCAAGTAAATTTTCATTTGAATCCCTAAGAAAATTTTAAAATCAAATTTTGTCTCGGAGAAAAATAAAAGCATTGTTTTAGAGGAATAAAGGCATTCTTTTAGTCATTGAACAAAAAAAACAAATCAGAATAAATTAGTTCATACCTTTTTTACATATTATTTGTTTGATGAAGGATAGGTAAAAAAATAAAAAGAAGAAATTATTAAGTAGTTTAGTATGAGAAAATTTTAGACAATCCGGATTCGTTCACCTATGAGTCTAAACATGTCAATATCATAGACATATTGAAATGGACGAAAGAAATTCTTTACGTACTCTCCAAATCTTCACGCATTCTCCAAAATTGGATCAAATGTATTAATAGGTGATGTGAAAGATATTACCAAAAAGAACATGATATTGCAATAACCAACCAATAGAATTTTGACTCTTAGCACTTCCATTGAGAGAATTGATTTGGTTGAGTTAATAAAAACGGTGCAAGAGGTTGATCAACTTATAAATCCTAAATTCCCGAGCTATTTTTTTCATTGTTAATATCCTTAAGAAAATTAATTTATTTTATTTTAAAATATTTTTTGTTTAACTGAACCCTAATAAGATATGATCAATAACCAATATAGTCCTTGTCGATCGATATTTTATTATAAAGATACACACGTACACTTGCAAATTGCAGATATATCATGTTTTTGGCGCCATTGTGAAGGGACTATAACTTATATCATGTTTTTTGCGCCATTGTCAGGGGACTATTGACCCGTTTGTTTGAGATTCTTTTGAAAAAAATCTATGTTTTTTTAGCTAAAAACCACTTTTTTCATTTTTGTATTGTTTGTTTAAGATTTTTAAAAAATCCATTTTGCTAAAAAAATCATTTTTAGGGCCCATTTGTATTAGATTTGGAAAAAATAGTTTTTTCTTTGCATTTCTAAAAATGAATTTTTGAAAAATTTACTCAAAAATAGTAGAAGTTATTTCAAACTCATTTAATATAAGTTAAAAATGAGATTTTGGCATTCGCTAGCTAAAATATTCATTGTTAGAGGTTTTACATAGTAAAAATCACATATTTTTTCAAAGTGACATCTTTCAAAAATTATTTTTATGAAAAGATATTTGAAATAGTTTTTTTTTAGAGATTTTTTTTCAAAATTTTAGTATCCAAAAAAAATTATAACAAAATGATGAAATACTTAGAATTAAATTTTAAGATAAACTATTCAAACGGATTTTTCATTCGAAACCTTCCTTAAAAGTTTCTTTGTTAAAAAAATTGTAGCAAAAAAATATTACACTATAAAAATATATTTTAAAAAAAGCTAAAACAAACGGGGCCTTAGCCTCCAAAATCTAATTTTTTTTTTCTAAATATAAAGAACTCAAGTGTAAGAGCTTCAAATTTTTTAAAAAAATAATTTTTATGTTAGTAAACAAACAGAAATAGCTTTAAATTTTTTTAGAAAATCTCTAGAAAAAAAATCTCAATTCTTTTAACCTAAAATCTATTTTTTTTTAAAAGCCGAAACAAGCGCATCCTATATCTTCTTATTATCCTTTTTCTTTTTTTTTCTTATAATATGGGTCTTCTTTCTACCAAGGCAGAAAATCAACCCTTGATAGATTGTGCTTCAACACACAGCGTAGAGACACACTCTAGTATCGTTCATCCGAATATCGAAGTAGAGAGCTTTGAGATAAGACCCAACTTAATAAATTTGCTTCAGAAGGAATGTAAATTTTCTGGCGTACCAAATGAAAAATATGAATATTCACTTGTCAATCTTTTGAAGTAGTACTGTGGTAAGGTTGAAGAAGGGAGTATTACGAAAAAGGCAAACAAAAAACCATATATACATCCCAAACCTTATTCTCCTAAACTACCCTTCCCTCGTTAATTTACAAAAGCAAAGGTTGATTCACAATTTTAAATTTTATGAGACACTAAAGCAACTTCGTTTTGACATGCCTTTTCTCGATGATCTTACCCAAATTCCTACATGCTCAAACTTTTTAAAGGAAATGTTATCAGAGAAAAGAAGAATTGATGAGGTAGAAACGACCGCCCTAACTGTGAAATGTAGTGCCATGATTAAAAAAAAACTATGTTATAAGCTCAAAAATCATGGACATGAGTTTTGAACGAGCTTTGTGTGATCTTAGGGAAATTACCCAACCGTGACATGAGTTTTTATATTCCACTAGACCATCGACCCGTGCGTTAGCACGGGTCATATCGAAGGTAATATTTGACGGTAATAGGTAATAAAATGGTTTAGATGAATGTCATGATTGTCATATAGTATTTCATAATAGACGTTAGTACTGTACCATAACATAATATTTCCATAACATCGTCTTGGTACCGTAACGTAACATAATAGGTTAAGTATAGCGAGACGGGTTAACATTTATAAGTAAGAGATGTGTTTAAGCTGACCATGATGTCCTTGCAACTAGTTGATCGATCAATCAAATACCTACGTGACATCCTAGAAGATGTTCCTATAAGAATAGGAAAATTACTTATTCCCACGAATTTCATACTAATGAAAATGGAAGAAGATTCTCAAATCAAATCCTCTTAGGTATACTGTTTCCTCGCTACCACAAGTCCATTCATAGACGTTGAGAATGGAAGGCTCTCCTTTAGTGTGGACAATGAGTTGATAGAATTTAACTTGATAAGTCTCATAAAATGGCCTACCATAAAGAATTTGTATTGTTTGATCGATCTGACTGGTGCGTAACAGAGTTAGGCCCGCTAACATCCCCTAACGATGGAGTGGAGGTGTGCTTGCGATACTGATCCCCATTACCTATTTGCCGAAGCTAGCGTGCGTATATAATAAGAGTAATGCTATATATCCCGAGCGGAATTATCCCGAAATCATCCAGAAAAAGCAGTCAACCAATCACAATTAAGTGCTGGTCGGAATTCATGGAGCATGGAGGAAAACATGGGAATCCAACAAACAAGTGTACAATGGAAAAAGGCCATGTTTGTCGTGAATGGTTCGCTATGCATATTTTCGCTATCTACAACAATTTCCATATAATAATAGGGAATGTTAATTAAAGGGAAATAATTGTCCCGAAATTATCAAGAAAAAGAGATTGGCCAATTAAAACAGTTGGTTTGCACAAAACACGAAAGAGAGAGAAATGTTAATAGGAGAGAGAAACAAAAAATGCACGTTCGTGATGACTTTGTTGTAAATCCTCTCGGGAGATTCAACATTTTCCATAATGAAATGCTAGATGAAATCTTACCCTGCCAAATTAAGAATTAAACAAGAGGTGTTTACACAAAAAGAGGAGCTAAAACCTTTGCCTACAAATCTAAGATTACTGCTCTTCGCCCTGCACGTTTCGCTCCCACCCTACTGATTGGACAATAATGCCCATGCGTTAGTTAAGCCACGCTGAGTGACTTAACTAATGCACGTTATAATGTTGCGCCACTTAAGTCACACCGCGATAGTTAAGTCACGCAGCGTGACTTAGGTGTTTATACAGCGAAACAGAACCAAAACTCCCATATTTTCAAACTTCTCAAATACGATTTTTTCCCCTCCAAGTGCGAATTTCACCAAACTCAAGCAAATCATCATCAAATCACGCAATTGAACAAGTAAGTGTTGCTTATTCTACATCATTGCTTAATTTTTGTTCAAATTGTGACTTTTTGAAGAAATTAGATATTTTTAGGTTTTTAGAAATTTGGCTTGCATGTTAGTTTTGATGATTGTTAAAGATGAATTAAGTTAGGCATTGTATTTTATATGCTATTTAGGGTACAATGTGGTAGTTTTTGGTTTAGAAATTATTAGATTTCTTACTTGTTTGAAAATTGCACTCTATGTGTTTGATAAAATGTCTCAATGATATTTTTTTTTTGTTTTTTGGATTGTTAATGATGAAATTAGTTAGAAATATGTTTTTTAATATTGATTATAGTTAGTTTCAGGACAATGTGGTAGTTTACGGATTGAATTGTTGTTGTTGATTATAAGTGTTGTTGTTGTTCAATTGTTGGAAATGTTGTGCAGATATGTCTCGGAGGAATACGTCTCAGAGACCGCTTGAGCCGCCTCAAGATAGGAGTGACAGATTTAGGGTAGGGAGGCCTGCCCCTACTGGTAGTTTACGGAGGGAGAAACAAGCATTACGCCCTCCTATGGCTGGTCGAGGGAGAGGTGGGAGAACGAGACTTGGTAGAGTTGATGCTGCTGGGGATCAACGTCACAGCCGGGTCCATCCCAGACGGTGGACCCGACACAGTATCAGCATGATTATGAGGTGTATGAGCAAGCGCAGGATCAGGCGTATCATTTTGAGGAGCCTCAGCCTCACCAGTATCAGTTTGATGTGTATCAGCATCATTAGTATGAGGATCATCATGAGCAGCCTCATATTGAGCAGGAGCAGCCTCACACTTTTACCTTGCTTTGGTGGACATGTGGCATGTAGGATATGGGTCGATGCCGATGTAAGTATATTTTAATGTTTATTTTACTTCTTTTATTATATATACAACTTATTCTAATTATTATTTTACTTATTTAATGTTAGAATTAAAATTTATGTTAGAATATATTTAATGTTTATTTTACTTATTATTTATTTAAAGGTGTTGTTTGTTGTTTTTTGTTTTTGTATTTCAGTTTCGAAAAAAACATAGGGTGAAAGGTATCTCGCACGAGAAGAAGCCGAGCCTTAAAAACCTGACAATCCCTCAGTCGTGTGAAAAAAACCAATGGTTTTGGGATGAAGTGAATATGTCCGGTCTTACTCCCCTCCTGATTAGTGGGTATGAGAACATCTCTCACGGGTTCGTTTGTGCGATGTCAGAGAGATGGTATGAGGGGACCAGCAGCTTCCATCTACCTGTTTGGGAGATGACCATCACACTAGATGATGTGGCGTGTCCCCTAGGCATCCCCATCACTGGGAGGCTCCTTCATGATAGAGAGTTAACCCGTGAGGAGGGGCTAGAGATGATGCAGGTGGACCTACTTTTTACAGCGGAGGTTGCCACTAAGGAGATGACAAAACAAGGTGTTGCTCACGTCAGTTTTGGTGTACTGAAGAGGCGCTACAAGGAGCTCTTGAATAGGTGTAATCAACTGTTTGAGCCTGACACACAGGAGGAGCAAGACGAGCGAGCTCAAGTTAGGTTGGCCTGCATTAAGGCGTTTTTATTGCTCTTGCTTGGCTGGACCATTTTTTCGGCAAGAACAACAAAAACATTAATCTGCTGTGGCTGCTTGCGCTGCAAGATATGGACGAGTTGGACAACTGGTCATGGGGTGGGATGAGACTTGATTTCCTATATGAGCAGCTATCTCTTACCTCCGACTCATCTGTGGCCTCCTGTAGTGGTTACATGACCTTGCTTGTGGTGATATTTGTTTTTCTTCTTTTTTACTTATTGGATCGTAAATGTATAGTTGTTTGTATAATACTTGTGCTGATATAAATTTATTTCTTCGTGTTTGCAGGGATGGACTTTGGCACACTTCACGAACATCATTCTGAGGATTGAAGATGATGCCTACGATCCTACTGTTTCCCCGCTTGTGAGTCAATGGAAATCTCCCAAGGGCTTTTCTAATCCTGGACACTACCGAGCTGTCATTGATTCGTTGGACCATTCTCATGTCACCTGGAGGCCGTATGAGAGACGACGACACATCACGCCCTTTCAGGACATATGCTGGTACTCCGGATGGATCATGGCCGGCAGCGACAGGATGGTCTGTCACTTGCCAGAGCGGGTTCTTAGGTAGTACGGGTATGTCCAGACACGGCCCAGACCTCCTACAGACATTGAGGCTCTTGCGGCAGATGACGTGGCCCAGGCCTTCACGGAGTTTGCTCTACATGTCCTCAGCCATCAGCAGAGGGGTCATCCGGTTCCGGATAACCAGCCGTGGGCTCATATTAGGGGGTACATGAGATGGTTCGTTAGAGTATCACATCCTATTGTGAACCCCCCTGGGTCCATTCCTGACTACGCAGCTGATGCCCCTCCTCGTCCTGTCCCTCCTTACGAGGAGGTTATTGTTGAGCAGCAGTGGGCCAGACATCCTCCCGACCCATACCAGATCATCAACAATATTGGGGCCAGAGTGGACGGTGCAATGGGGCATCCTGATGTGTTTCGTAATCCAGAGGAGGTTATGCGCTTGATGCAGGGCATACAGTTTGAGTGGAGCATGCTGGAGCAGATGCCGGCTCCGCGGAGGAGGAGTAGGAGTCCACGGGATGGACCAGTATGACTTGTGTAGTTTTTTTATGACATTTTGTTGGATTTGGTTGTAAACCTATTATACTTGCACTTTTTAGCATTTTTATGACATTATTCGTTATTTTATTCCGTTGTTTTATTCTGTTTTTTTCCGTAATATACTTATGAGTTAATGCTTGATTGAATGAATGCTTGAATAAATGATGAAAAATGTATGCTTGAATGAATGTATGAAAAAATGATTGAAAAAATTAGGGAAAATAGAGGTTTCTGCCTCTTCTGGTTTTCTGCAAAGACTGGGCGTGAGTTAACTCACGTAGTGATTTACACTTGCATGACTTACACTATTTGCGTGACTTATGCATAGTTTTACATTTGCGTTAGTTAACTAACGCATGAGTATTTCGGACAGAGTTGCAGGGTGCGCGTGATTTGTGCTGGATGGAGAGCAGTAATCCAAATCTAATATATGAATTCCTTGGCCCTAATAAAATCAACCCTTCAATGCACACATTAGCCAATACTAGTAGCTAACCTCCTGCTTTTATTTATCACCTGTACCATTTCTCCTCGCCGAAACGTCTGCGGTGACAATACCTTAAAAAATCACTTGATAAATCTTGTAAAATTATAGTATGACCTTAGAGTTGTCTGGTGTTGATGATTTGACATAGTTTCAAGGCGCTGTACGAATAATAACTCTTTGATGCTCATCCATAGATTTATTTACAAAACAAAACTAAAACATACTAAAAATTTACTGCGTTGACTCATTATTAGTGCTAAAAACACTATCTGACATACTTTCATCAATACTCACAAACGAATTTTCCATAACTTCCCATTGGTATTTGTAGAAAATGGCTTGGAGGACATCCATAGCCGGTTCTTTAAAGCCTCACATAGTCTTTATAATTGAGAAATTTTCCTTCTCCGTGATCCAACATTTGAAGTTTCTTCATGACTCAGCATAGGAAAAAAAAATTCTGGACAAAAAGGTTAAGAAACAACTAGTTCTATTTATTTTATATTTTATACATACATTAATAGTTCATTTCATAAATTTTGGTTTCTAATATAAATTTTGGGTTCTAATATAAATAATTATTTTCGAGTTATATGCATTTTTAATAAGAGTGCTTCTATGGTGTGGTCAGTAAACCGATATTTTTGAAAAAGTTATTTTGTTTAGCCAATAACATAATTGTTGATGCCATGTCAGCTAGTGTCCTGCTGGTGGACCAATTTAAGACTAAACTTTACCTTATTACAAATCAGTCTCATACAAAATATTTATTACTTTTGATTTATTAACTTATTTTATTTAAAATCAAATCATTTATTAATCATGCTCAAATCTTGATCAAAAAAATTAATCATGCTCAAATTAGATAATTTTTAATCATCCTCTTTCTTCTTCATCTGCAGAAGGGGATTTTGCTAACCTAAATTATTCATTTTGTTCTTCATCTTCGTCGTCTCCTTTGCCTAATAGATTTTTGTTCATGTTCTTCTTGTCTTCCTATTCATATGTAGATCGAAAAACCGACGCACGATCTTTTGGTTGCTGTGAAGTCTTCGAGTTGTTGGATATGTGAATTTCAGAACCAAATTCTTCCGCCATTGTTTAAGTTCAGTGAAGTTTGTTACACAGAAACAGAGAAGAAGATCAAATTAATCAACGACAAGATCGTCGCACCTTCCGAAGACGATTATCTCTATGAGGCATGGGAGCGATGTTTAATTTATAATTTATAAAATAAAAATAATAATAAAATTGTTTAAATTTGATTTAATCATGGACTCAATTTCAATAAGTAAAGATCTAATGACACACTTTATGGACAAATGTGCAATGCATATGATCTAATGTGATATGAATTAAATACACAAATGCTCAATAATGGACCATATGATTAACTTCATCAAAAAATTCATTCTCATGACTTTGCCATAGTATTTTCTTTTTAATAATTACTGTAGCATGAACGATACTCTGATACACTTCTAATCGCCGCAAAGGCATGAATTAACTAGCAAGAGTTAAAGCACATACTTCAGAAAAGATAAATAATTAAATTGGTCCATATTGTAAAAAAGAAGGAAAAAAATAACTAAACTAAACTAGTACAATAAAATAACTTAAAGGATACATACATAACCTTTAGGCCAACAACTATAACATTTGACTCTAATTGTATTAGTTATGTCATCACGTAATGGGACAAGATCATCTCCATTTATTTTCCTCTCCATTTCCTCCATTTAGAGAGATAAAGTCGTGTTTGGGGTTTTGTTTTTGCGGTACAACTTGTGTTTGACAGAGATTTACTTTCATTAGTATATTGCATTTTGCTTCTTAATCAAAAAACTTATAGGACAGCCAATCAATTTTTACCTAAAAACTACAATTGTAAATGATTTTTTTAAAATAAATAAAATAACAAATAACCATTAAAACTCTTACACATAAATGAAGAGGTCGGAGTTTGAATTACGATCACAACATCCGACCTAGCTATCTAGACTTTTTTGTTAGATGAGTTAAAACTTGTAGACAAAATGATTATTTTATTTTAGTATAACGATTATTATTTTTTAACCCTAATTAAAATTATTTTATTTTATTGACTAATTATTGTTCCGGTTAACTTGGTCTCTATGGGTAGTGCAGCCATATTCGTTCATGAATCGGCCATATCGAAAAAGAACAAGAAATAAAAAACAAAGAAGGAACAAAAATATAATATTAGGAGAATTGGATTATAGGATATGTATAGCAATTCAACATTACAGCAAAATAAAATTAATTTATTATATAGTTTGACATAATCCATCGTCAACTCTTTTGGGTTCATTTTTCTTAAGAAGAGTCTCAAATAACATACAGATTAATTATTTATCGTTGTTGCATGTCTTCAAGTTTTGCAACTCTTGAGTGTATGATGCACTCAAGAGCACCTGCAAAGAAAAAAAAACACAATATAAATATTTAGATTAATTAAATGGATTACATTAAAAGGATAAAAAGAAAGTAAAAGTATGAATACCATTATTATGGATAAAAGAAAGTAAAATGTTGCAATGCTTTTGACAATCTTCGATGCATAAAATATAACGCCCCAATTTTTCTTTGAAATGAAAACATGATATTAAACACTTGGCTTTACAAACAAAAGAACCATTAGGCTCAGTTTTTTGAAGTTGAGTTGCATCAAGAGCTTGAGTTACAACTAGCATAATCATCAACAACATCACCACGCCTTCTTTCACTTGGGTAATTGCCATAATCCTTCTCACTGAAATTCTCAACTTTGTGATATTTCAGATTTTGCAAAATACTCACTCAGAAAAAGGTTTCACTATAGACCTTTATTTATAGTCAACAATATGATCAAATAAAGTTGTATGAGGAAAAATTACACATTTAAAAAAATTAATATTTTATTTTGAATACACACACTATTTTTCAAATACTAATAAATATAAAATAAATTAAAATATAATGAGCACATTATTAATGTTTTAAACCAGTCTTAAATATAAGCAAAAGTAAAATGTATCTAGTCTAAATTTGCACCAAATACATTCGACTTTTTTCTTATATTTAAAACATAAAGAGTGTATGTAAATATTGACCTATCTATAATAAATGCAATTACAAATGTGTTCACATCACCCAAGAGCAATTGGATGAGATGATATAAATGATCTCTTTAAGGTTAACTAGATGTCTTGAGTTCGATTAAGTCCTGAAAATGTACCAATGTTAAATCTTCTTGTGAAATAGCTTTATCATCTATTGTAGTTCTATCCGACTTGAAGGATTAGTCTTTGTTATTGCACCTACATGATGCTTGATTCACACAAAATAATAAAACAAATGTGTTTACATTGAATGCTACCCTTTAAATTTAACTATTAATACATATTTGAAAATAAATTATTTGTTGCTAAAAAAAGATTTTTTTATGCAAAAGAAAAAATTGATTAATAAAAAGAAGTACAAAAACTGGAGGCATAAAACCTAACACAGTAAATCAAACCTTAGTGGAATATACATGTTGCAGGTTATGGTGGTTTTTTCGAGTCTTTGATGACCGTTGGTTAATCCACTCCCCTAGAGTATGCTTCCAGCTAATATAGATGGTCTCATGCTGCTTATGCCTTCACTAGGGACACATTCAGACTTTATGTACATGTGGAGTTAAAATTTCAAAAAAACAACAATGCAAACTTTTTTTTTTTAGAATCAACAAAATTTATTCACGCACTCGCGGATAAAACGAAAAGGGACAAAAATCTGGTGCCGTATATAGGCGGAACACCGTAAACAATCAAAAAACCCTGGAACCGTAAAATTCCAAACCAAAACAACCCACCTCCCAACTAGACCTGAAGCTAAATTATACTTAGTGGTAAAAATATAACAGCAAACAAAAAAACTTTGGCAGTACACTAAAACCCAACCAAACAACATATCCCTAACCAAAACAAAGCGCTGACATACTATTCGATGGTTCTTGATTGGGACCATATTGACTAATCTTTAGCATTCGTAAGTGTCATCTAAGACAGATTATTATTAGGGTGTTGAAAGCCCTCTTCAAATATAGATTTGTTGCTCTAGGTCCAAAGGTGCCAACACACCATTGTCAACTTTCCTACAATTAATAGAAGAAAAAACTGTTACGATACAAATCTTTTTTATGAATGTTTCAATGATGATAAACTTTATGGAATAAAGTCTAAGTTTTATGATTAATGATCTATTGATGATGTACTTAAGTTTTTGTTGAAAGAACTTAGGGCCCCTTTGTTATAACTTTTTTTAAAATAGATTTTTGTTATAATTTTTTTAACAAAGAAATTTTCAAGGAAAGCTTCAAATGAAAAATTTGTTTGAATAACTTATCTTAAAATGTCATTCTAAGTATTTCATCATTTTGTTATAATTTTTTTTGGATACTGAATTTTGAAAAAATCTCTAAAAAAAGGCTATTTCAAATAACTTTTCATAAAAATCATTTTTGAAAAATGTCATTTTTAAAGAATATGTGATTTTTACTATGTAAAATCTAGAATAATGAATATTTTTGACTAAATTTCCAAAAAAAATCTATTTTTAGAAATACAAAGAAAAATCCATTTTCTTAGAATCTAAAACAAACATGTCTGAATTGACGGCGATTTGGTAGAATCATGGTGCACCACCGTGATTTGGTAACGGTAATGAATTGACGTCATTAGAAGTTCTGAAGATCATCAGAAGCTGAAAGACTGAAGAATTTTCAGATGTTGTTCAAATGATGATTTAATCACGCCTATCATCAGAGAAGACTAGAAGGATGTAGCAACGGTTGTTTCGAAAGGATTTGAAGGCTTTGGATGCTTATTCTTTGGAGAGAGTTGAAAAAGGACATTTGTACGAAGTTTACAACCACTATCTCCACTACTCTATTTTTATGTCTGCTAGTACTAGAACAATAGCTGTGCATGCAACGATGTTCCTCCAGACTTGGAATGAATTTGAAATTGCTCCTTCATAGGACAATAACCAAATCAGGCAACAGATCATTGATGATTTGATCAAACTTCAAACGACTCTTTTTGATAAATGGATTTCTATTCTATGCTCCTCAGATTCTCGAGCATGCAGGAGTAGGAGCTCTTCTATCAAATTTAGGCATCAGCTCAATATCTGCTTCTGTTCTTGTTAATATTATTACATCATTCTATATGCTTCCTTGCATAGCTATTTCGTTAAGGCTCGTGGATGTTGCTGGCAGAAGGTATGTTTAAAACTATGACTCAGTTTTAATTGCATTTTTATGAAAGTAAGCTGAAAACACAAGTTATAAACACGTAATAAGTTGTTTCTATAAACTCTCCCATACAATTTCATAAGTACTTATGCTAGTAGATTAGCTTAATTTGTATGTTCACAAGTAGTTTTCCCTATCTTTTGGCCTTTGATGTCCTACCGGGCGTCTAATACTTTAAAACATCAATTAGATCAAAACAACTATGAATGTTGATCTTTAAAGTGACGGTAAAACTTCAGTGACATTGGGCTAAGAGCAATCACATAAGTGGCTTCGACACCACATCTTCCCCCAAAATCTGAAGACATCGGGTATATGGGACACTTTATTTATACAATGTACAACATCCAATTTTTCATCTAATGCAAGACTTTTACTCACACTTGACATACCAACATCTTGTTGAACTCTATATTGGTTAGTGCTAATAAATAATGCACTGATAAAATGACAATATGATAGCTAAAGGGAATTACTTAAATTCTTGATACATTATCTGCACGTTACTATTAGTTGTTGTGGCACAAGTTGTTGTCTTTGAACCACATGTTCGACAATTTGCACAGGTTGAATATTTTTGATTTGTGGGATATTTTGGATCTGAGGAATTCATTGATAGACGGTTTGTGGAGGGGCGAAGAAATATGTTATTCATCCATCTTGATATCTTGAAAGAATGACTTTTGGTACAATTCCTTCCAAACCATATTTCCAACATCTTCAACGTCCAGATTACCCTTAGATGAAATAAATCCATTAGCCATCCAAAGTTGAATCAGTTCTTCTTTCAGGATTTCTCTATCCTTGGGAAATATAGCGCAAAAAGAGAAACATTGCTTTAGGGTTGGTGTTAAATAAAAGTAACTCAACCTCAAAGCAAGCAAAATAGAATTTTCATACATTACCGTTACCCCAAGGCTCCTTACATTCTACTTCCAACAGAACTTTACTTCTATCACTAGAATAACCTAAAGGCTTCAACGGTGTCAAAGGTATATTGAAACACAACTCCACCAAAGTAAACAATTTAGACCAACTATCTCTAAATCCATATTCTTTCATTACCCAAACATCAACCTTCGTAGTTTTATTATTCAGAGTGTGATATGGATGTTATTGGTATATTTGGAAATTTTTGTTCGGACAAGAAAGCTGCGGCAGTGAATTGGATTGAAGGGCGAGGGAAATCAGTGGTGTGTGAGGCTGTAATTAAGGAAGAGGTGGTGAAGAAAGTGCTGAAGACTAGTGTGGAG
>Ga0228710_1000243_pt1 | contig 58216 bp, 24 predicted proteins | sample MedpolnodulmetaG_FD_177995 | JGI IMG/M metagenome (GOLD analysis project Ga0228710, IMG submission 177995) | Root nodule microbial communities from Medicago polymorpha collected in Santa Monica, California, United States - pink nodules | ecosystem: Host-associated > Plants > Roots > Nodule... | reverse complement strand
TATAGAATAAAAATTTTTTTTTTTTTTTTTTTTTGTTAAATTTTTTTTTCTTTTTTTTTTTTTTTTTTTTTTTTTATATATATTACTTTAATGAGTTGTTATTGTATTGTTATACATTTGCTTTTTTCACTTCTGACAATTCACATTGACGACTATGAAATAACAGCTACAACAAATCCGCAGATGTCTCCATCTCCCACTCAAGCATTGCCAACACCCTATAGAAACCCGGTTTGGAATGGACCTAGAGGCCCTCCTCAGTATAACTTTCCATTCTGTCCATCAGGTGGTGGTACTTATCCAAGCCCTAGGTTTGAATCACCAGGCAGTCCATACAACTTTGCACCAGGCATGAATCAATGGCCCAACCATAATCCAAATATTTCTTCAGAATATATTCCAATTCCCGCTTCAGAATATAGTCCAAATCAGTCTCCAGCATTCAGGAACAATCCTAACTCTAGTCGAGGGCGAGGCAGGGGATTCTGGCACAACAACAGAAGCCATGTTTCAGGACGGGGTAGTGGACAAGGATCAAGTTCTCATGGTCGCTGGTCCAATGAAGGCAGAGGTTGTGGTCCAGAACGATTTTACAAGAGGTCCATGGTCGAAGATCCGTGGGAATGTTTGAAACCTATTATATGGTATTCAACGATTTCTTCTTCAAATACTTCATATGCACGTGAGAATTCAAAATCTACAAGTACAAAAAGGGAGGGACCACCTGCTGTTTTTAGTAAGTCCAATTCTGGACCAAGCCTTGCTGAGTACTTGGCTTCAGCGTTCAATGAAGCTGCCAACACTGAAGAAAATGTATGATGACTGCATTCGTGTAGTGTATGTTCTTTATATACCAAACACCAAGTAGAAAATTTTGGGAATGTGCTCAGGCTACTAACATGAATGATTGGTGCAGATACAATGTCTATGTATGATCTGGGCAGAAACTGTTAAAACTGTGTAACCACATTTTGAGCGTTGCAGTTGATTAACGTTTAGGCCTATGCGACATACTAAATCTGAGAGACAGCAATCATTTAATGGTCTTGAGTCAAGGTTCAGATTAGGCTGAAAAATTGAATGGTTTGGTGTATATTATAGAACTGTAATTTGTTACACTGTACGACTATTGTTTTTATGTCTTTTTGATATTATAGTCATTGTCTGATTAGGATCTCTGCTACTCGGGGCTCCACCCACTTTCTAGTTTCTAGGCATTTGTCTTATTTTTGCGGTGAAATTCTAGACACTTATAAAAACACAAAGATTTCACTCATTGAAATTCTTTTCTTGTTTTATTGAACTGTATTTTTGTACACTGACATGACTTTTTTACCTTACACTGCGTGACTTGACCATCGTACTTCTGTATTTGATAGTATGATCATATTATGATGACACACACTTTATGCTAAGGACACACCTTTTGACACACTCTCATTTCATTAGACCACATCAACTAATTTTTAAAGCTCCTATATGTTTGGTTTCACTCCTAGAGACCAAAATTGATTCTAGTGTGTTTGCTTGTTTTCGAGTAGAATTAATTCTGTCTCCATAATTGATTCTACTTGAAGCTAAGTTTTGTAGTTTTTTGTTATATAATTGACTATTACACAAATTTATAGTTCAACTCGTTTTTAGATGAATATATCCAAACACTAATCACTTTTCCTTCAACTCACTTTAAGTTAGAATCAATTTTCCAAAATCAATTTTTGTCCGAACCATAACTTACTTAGTTACCTGTTCACCTTTTGTTTTTTCTTTTTTTAAATTTGTTGGGTTTCAAATCTTCATCCACTATTGGTAAAAAGAATCGTCATATCCTACAAATCTGAACGCATGTTTCTCATATGAATGTGCAATTTTGTATTGATTGAACCATATATTGTCTGCCGATGGACTTGTTGTTAGTCTATTATTTACTAATGCAAACAAAATGTTTCATGTAAAATGTAGTATGTGGTGTACGAGTATGTGGAATCTTTGGAAAAGCCGTAATTTAAAGTTTTGGGACGAGATTGATGAGGTTGTTACATCAATATATCAACTAGGTCACGTTCCTCAATCAATGGCAATAAGCACAACTGAGTAAAGCACTAACGTATGGAAATCACCCTCTGCAAATATAGTTAAGTGGAGGAAACCATTTGTTGGAAAGCTAAAATCATGTACATGCGAGATCATAATGGCATATTTGTTAGAGCTAAAACAATGTGTTATTCTCCTATGTTGCCAGTAAAGGAAGATGAAGCATATGGTCTTTTGTAAGCCATCAATTGGGTGTCACAACTGGGTTTGGATGATGCCATCTTTGAGCTCGATGCTACAGTAGTAGTGAATAGTCTTAATAATCCTTCACGCAATTTGTCTTATTTTGATTTTATTATGACCGATTGAATTTTCAGTTTTAAACAATTATGTCCAACCTCAATTGTGAAGTTTACTAGAAGACAAACTAATGTTGTATTATTGATGTTGCTAATGATACGAGATAAGTTTGTTTTCGTAAGAACAAAAATGTATCCAATAATCGGTCCACCAATCAAGATATTGGCACAGAATTAAAATATACTTTTACTACCCTTTTTAATAAATCAGGTGAATCTCTCACAAAATCTCACTATATTTGGTGGAACCAACTTCAAATGCAATAAAAAAAGTGTTAAAATGCAAGTTACTAAGATTTCTTCAAAGAACATAAATTAATGCACCCCATCACTAGCCAGAGGAACAATTGAAAAATCTGATCCATGTACTGACCCTAAGTTCAAACTACTTTATAAATATCCAGTACCATTTATCATCAAAATAATAAAACCACCCAATGCCATTTAGGTTCAGTGGAATCAAACCAAAAAACAAATATTAAATGTAGAAACTATCTCTACTAAGATTTTTGGTCGCAACAAATCTCATCAGTGAAAGTGTGTATTAGCTGGTCTGCTAAGCTTGCAGGGTCATCAATCAGTGCATCAACAAAAGCACTAACTACCCTTCTCTCCTGCTGATTAGCCTTGAGACTGAACCAAGTGAGAAACTTCACTCTGAAGATTTCGTCTATGTGCCCTTGATGCTCTAGCCATTTGACTACCCTCACAGAATACTCGTAATCATTTTCCTTCACGCGCTTTCTAGAATTCAAACCAGTCATTTGTCTCATTTCGTTGGATTTAGAAGGTGTGGCAGGTGGAATTGCTGCAAAACTTTTATGCGAAAAAGGTTCTGCTGTTGGAGGCTTGCTGAGAAACTCTTCAAACATGTTCGGGATGTTTAAAAGCATGCGTTTTTCAACAGATATCTTAATTTGGTCTGGTGCACATGTGTCGACAGTTGAATGATTTGCAATATGTCGAATAACTTTTGGAGGTTGTTTGCAAGGTGTTACCCATTTAGCTTCTGCTGCACCTAAAATCCCTGTGCTGCTGAATATAGAAGCCTTGCAAGAGTACTCAGTAGACGGTGTGAGGTTTTCTAACTTGAATCTTTTCTCAGGCCTCAAAGCAATGAAAGTGGGTTGTTCCGGATAGTCCATTGTTGATATTCCGTGCCAAAGCCTGCAGCCTAGAAAGTTCTTTAGAAGTTTCTCGTTGTATTCAAGCACAATGACCACTGAGGTAGGAAGACACTCTTCAAAACGTAAAGAGCATGCTGCTGTCAAGAAAAGCCAAATTAGTGTAGGTTAATAGAAAAGCAAAATTATCTAATACATGAATGTATAATCAAATCAGTGTTGTTTTCTGCCGACGATGTTCGACTATTTACTTCTATATCCTCCCACATGATGATACAAGCGTAAAATATAAAGATAAATATAGAAAGAATGTCATTTATCTCGATGATTATCTATGACGTTCTTACACAGACACGGACACGATATTGACATAGACACATAGACACCGGTAATAATTATTTGAAGAAATAGAAGTGATTAAATGTAACCACACGTGTCAATGTTTGACACTGACACATGTCGGACACCAAACACGCCTTCAATCTAAAGTTCAGGTGCTACATAGATGGTTATGCCTACATATGGTCGTGGGATGAGACTTGGAGGTGCGATCCATTTAAAATGTCCACTTTTGCTTTAAGAGCTAATTGAAGAAAAGGTAAATTGTTGAGTTCTCCATTGCCTTTGCTGAGAGTGCTATCTAGTACTCCGATACTAATAAGATGCATATAATGCTATTTTGGATTCAAAATTTCAAGAATGAACAGCCATCAAGGCTATTCGAACTTTGATTACTGTACTAAATTGCAATTAACATAAAAATCCAGAGGGTATCTGGTTCTTCGTGACAATTAAAAGCTCAATCAGCTGACCTTATACAAAAAAGTAAAAATTAAAAACTTACTTGGTGCTTCTTTCTTTTCTGCACAACTAGAAAAGATTTCAGAAAACTTTAAATCAAAACATTGAACTGCAGTAGAGCACAACTTCTGAACCTCAGCACCACATGATAGCCTGCTCACAATTCCACGCGTCATCCTAGCATATACATGATCCAGAGGTCCCACTTCATTCTCCAGTAATTTCAGAGCAGTTTCTACAATCTTTTGCACTTCCTTGTATACTTTTGTTCCTATGAGCATTCTGTGGGCCAAGGAAATTCGCAAAGAGAGTATATCCACTCTTCTTGCTTCTTTGGCAACCAATAATTGCTTTCTCCAAGTCCTATTAAATCCAAATATCCATTCAAATAATCAATATTTTACACAGGGCACCTTAAACAGTTGAAGAGAAACCAGTATGACTCTATCATTAACATGACTTTTGACGGTAAGTTTTCCCGATAATATATGAACAGATAATAAGTATTCAACGGGATTTGTGTGTGTACAAGTGTATGTAATTATGTAGTATGTATGTAATTATGTGTGTGTGTGGGCCTAAGCCCAAAAGGAAACTACAAAGAAACTAAACCATGAGTCAAAACTCCATAAATATTTGCTAAAAGTAAATTACTAATTTATCTGTATATTTTACTTTTGTGTGTATACAAAGTAGTTGTAAATTACTTACCTCATTAAGTCGTTAATTTTTCCACAAGAAACACAATAGAAGCTTCCATCCAAGGTTGTACTACAACCTCCCTTCAAAATGCAAGCCATTTGATTACTTAAGGCACATTGCAAATGGCATGACATTCCACATGATGCCTCATTCGGATTATCAGAGGTGCAGGTCAACCACAAACTGGGATCTTTGTTATCATCGTAACAACGACATATACAACAAGAACATCTCTTGCAAAACGAACGTTCTGGATTCAGCGTGGCTTTGCATGCAACATTCCGACACACTAAGGTTTTCATTGTTTCCTCATTTGTGTTCTCTAGTTGAACATTACGTAAATCTGGAGATGGAGGCTCTTTTTTCCTTTTAGATCCTATGCAACTTTTGGCAGGAGAATGAACAAAAGCATTTTGGTCAACGTGCAAGTTGGATCTCTTAGAAATTAACTTCAGAAGATATTCTATCATCTGGTCCTTCGTGTATCCCGTGTACTTCCGTTCTTTGCCTAATTCAGCACAGATTAATTCTAGGAGTTCCCGGCGAGTAAACGCTTGAAGTATATTTGGGGCATCTTTGGACTGACGAGCAACCTCGTGAACAAGTCTTTGCTTGTCTTGGAAATTCAGCACACCACATTTTGCAGGGTCAAGAAGAAAACCTGTCTCAAATGAAATATGAGTATCATTCTTAGGTTGATATTATCTCAGAAGTGAAAATAAATGTAGTGCATGAATGTCGTCCATAGCAAATTTGAACACTATATTTATAATCTTTCTTAAATATCTACTACACATAAATTAAATACCTTAATTGCGGACAGTTTTACCCTAAAAGGCAGCGACAACAACATCTCTTAAATGTTTATCACCGTGTGTGAGAGGTGTAGGCTAGAAACAAGATGACTTAATTTGATTAACATACTGTTGGTCAAACTAATCATTAATTATAACTTAAATCAAGGGTGTCGGCCAGCCACAAAACCACCTTACAAATATAGCGTTTTGGCATACGGTGGAAACATGGCGGATATGATAGGTGTTGCAGCCTTTGGCAGATAAAATTTGACAACACATCAAAACAACGAAAATAACAATGAAGCTATGTCATCCTGAATATTTCAAAACATAAAAATCTCTATTATATTAACTTCTAAGACAATTTGGTCTTTATTTCACATGCACGTTGCATTATAGTGAATTTCAAAGGATCTAGCTAAACACAATTGTTTGAGTCCATATTTCTAATAAGTTTTTTCTTATCATGAGATGGCAAGGCAAAGCCAGTAGATATAAAGTATTATCATATCTTCCTTTTGGAAGTGAAGGAGGTGCCATAAGGAAAATCCTCACAAAGAGGAATACGGAAAAACAGTATTCACAGATCAACAACCATACTTTTTCCTCATTTTTCTTTAATAGATCAAAATTATCCCGAACAACGCCATATCAGCTATATTATCAATTTCAGAATGGAAATTACAAGTTTCAGAACTGTCAATTAATGTCTATACCTTTCGGAGCCCTAAGAAATATATGGTGGCGAAACACATGAATCATTCTCAGGGAGGATTAATTAGAGGTACACTGTGAGATGTTTAGATACAAGGTTGAAGGTTTCAAAATTGATTGTGTTTCGTATCAAATGCCATTTTAACAAAACATAGATGTTTGATTACTTCATTTTTTAATCTCTCTTGGTGCTGGTTTTGAGCCGAGTATTCGAAGGTTGAGGCATACCGCAGACTAACAAAACACTCAGGAAACTGCCGGCATGATTTATTAAATAAAATCAAAATTGATTGACTATTAAGTTAAAAATTGACATTAAATTTTACATTAAACATGCATTTAGAGTAAAAAACCCAAATACAAACAACTTCACTTCAAAGTTCAAACTCATTTTCAGCATATCAATTTAACAAAATCAATTTCATTCAGAATCACAAATGCTCACAAACACACACACACTGCAGACAAAATATGGATGATGCCGAAAATAATAATGCTTGCAAGCCTCAATTACAAATTTTTTATAGCATTATTAATTTTCCAACCCCACCCCCCATTTATTATAACACTCATGTACATATACTATGCATTTTTTTGGGTGAACCTACATGTCTACTCCTACTAGATGCAACCCGTTCAAAAAGCCGTCATACACTAAATGTGAACACCACTCTCAACAGAGAATCAAAGCATGTTTGCAATGTTGCGAGACACTAACCCCTTCAACCGCCATGGATAATATCTCGTAACAAAATATAAGCAAAATTATGGGCTTACACACTTATTAACACATTTATTATTGCTAATCTCATTTAAACAGACCAAGAGTCACCCTCACTCCATTTTGGCGACTAGACGAAGTGACAAACACGACATGAAACTCCCACACAATAGACAAAACTACTCCGTAACAAAATATAAGCAAAATTATAGGCATACACACTTCTTAACACATTTATTATTGTTAAACTCATTTAAAAAGATCAAGGGTCACCCTAGTTTTTTTTGTTTTTTTTTTGTCTCTAGGTGAAATGACAAGCGCCATATGAAACTCACATAGATGAATGTGTCCAACTACGATGTCCCGGGTTCAACCCAGATGAATGTGTCCAACCTAGCAATATGGACTTTGTTATTTGAGTAAGAGGGTTACTCTAGTTATATTATATAAACAAAAGACTATATTGTCGTATTAATAAAAATAAAAAATTCCAAAATTTCCCAAAAAGGAAAGAATAAGAGAAATTTCAGCGTAACAGGAAATTCTGTATAAGCTACATTGTTAACAGGAGAAGAGGAAGAAAAAAAGTTGATGGTGGTGTTGTTATTAAAGAGAGATAAAGAAGAAGCGCAAATCACAGAGAGAGAGAGAAAGAGACAAACCCGTGTTGGTTGCAGTTGAAAAACACATCTTGTTTTGTTGTTCGTTCATGATTCTTGTTCTTGTTCTGCTTCCGAAACCACAAGACTAGACAGTTTTATCTGAGAATCTGTAACATTACTTCACTTCACAACACAACTGCTGTGTACTTTGTGTTGTTGTGAGAGAGAGAGAGAGAGAGAGAGAGAGAGAAGAGAGAGAGAGTGGGAGAGTAGAGTACTAGAGTGTCATGTAATTTGGCCTTCAATGTCAGGATGAGTGATTTGTTTGGCATAAATTATTGCTATTAATAAATGGGTCTGGTTAACTAATGCCTCAGAACACTAGTTAAGAAAACAAAAAAGAAAATATTTACATTGAAAACATAATTATTTACGCTTTTTAACTTTGACTATACAAGTTCCAAAATCCTTATACTATATTTGGTTTCCTTAACTAGTACCTGGAGCATCAGTTAACATTTTCCTTAATAAATTAATTAATAATACTAACTTCCATGCTCAACAATAATAAGATGATGTGAGGACATCTCATCCATCAATTCTACATTTTGGGGGACACATCGACTTCATTTGTCTCAAAATATAAATAAAAAATGTTAACAAAAGTTAATGTATTTGGTTCAAAATTTGGACCAAATACGTTAACTTATGTTGATATATTTTTACTTACATTTTGAAATAGATGGAATACATTATCTAAGAGTGTGTTTGTTTCAAGTTATATTCATAGATTTATGATAATAAAATGATAAAAATATACATATCTATGTTTGTTATAAGTTTATTAAATTTTATTCTCATATATAACATGTTCTTGGGAATAGAAAAATTTTCCCAAAGAAAATGGTGAGAGTAAAGTTTCAAATGAAGATGAAAATACATTCATGTGTAATTATCTATTAATATCCTTATTTTTAAGGTTACTGCGAATATTATATTGTTAGCCAAACACCTTTTTTCTAAATACATTAGAATAAATTCACATCTTTATATTTTAAGGAATGTTAATCCTAAAATAAATTCGGTAAACTTGGAAAGAGAAACAAAGATAAGGTGAAAATATGGGGTCCATCTAATATGTGAAATTAATGAATGAAATGTCCATCAAATATATATTTTTTGAAATATGTAATTACTTTTATGAATAGACAATGTAAATCTCTTTGACATGTGTAATCAATAAAGGCACAATATACTACCACCTTTTTAAATTAGTTTCTAAAATATTTTAAAATAATATTTACTTAACGTAATTTGATAGAATATATGTGTAAAAATATTTTAATTTACTAATGTATGTAAATTAAATCTTGATAGCTTGACAAAAAAATAAAAATAAATCTTGATAGTATTATTTCATTTTCATTCCTTGTTATACAGATTTTTTTTTTAATATAATACTTACATATTATTGTATATAGATCGGTAATGATTAATACAATATGTAATACCAATATTTGGGAGGAAAATATGTCAGACTAGTCTATAGGTGTCTACGATCTAGCCTACAAGAGGTTAGATCAAACCATATTTTTTTCTTAAATTGAGAAGGTCTAGTTTTTTTAGAAGTTTATTTAACTTAAAAAGTCATGTCAATCAAAAAGCCTCTTAAATATATTAGGTCGACCTCTTTAAGTAAATATGAATAATATTATATTGGGTTGGCCTAGTGGTATAGACTTGAGATCTGGGAGTGTGCTCCTCCTCAAGGTCTCAGATTCGATTCTCTCTGGTGCCAATTTAAAGGGGTTAGTTTAGCTTCTTCAAAAAAAAAAAATTATATTATATTTTTTACTTTGATTAATATTTAAAGTTGTTAACTTTTTCAGTAATTTAAGCTTATTAGTATATAGTAATTTTTTGCATATATAAGAGTATTATTTTTGTCAAGTGTATTATTATAAACTAAAATTGAAATATGATACAATGTATAGTAAAATTCCCTAAAAACTCATGTTTATCATAAAAAGAGAGTTTAATATAGTTGATCAATTAGTTCACTAATCTTTATTTTTGAAGAAGCTAAAATGAATTATATTACCGCCACAAAAGGGTCCTTCCTAACACAAGACGTACTAAGGAAATGACAACAAAGCTAAAGCCAATATTTACAAAAGTAGGTCGTTCATATGTTATTTAACTTAGATCACATTGCTTATTTAAAGATGTTCATATGTTATATACTTTTGAACAAGCTAGTAGTCTTTATCAGACTTTCAGAATGATAAACTTATGCCTAAAAATAAGCTTATGTCGCAGGGCAGACTTAGCCTTACAAAATTTGATAAGTCAGACTTAAGTCTTGCAAAGCTCAGCTCGGTCTAACCTATTCACATCCCTAATCAACATCATTATGTTGGATATTTTTTCGGTGTTATGAATTTGAACTCAAAATTTTCAACTTTAGGTATGTATGCTTATAATATTGATAAAAGATACTGTACATAACTTCTGTTAATAAAAAAGAAAACTACATACCCAGTCAATAAAAAAAAGGAGTAATATATTTGATTTTTTTAAAATAAAATTGTCGTGTATATTTTGTGGTTAAATTACTTTGTATAAGTGAATAAATATTAGGCTAAATTACACTGGAGGCCCTTTAAGTTTGAGGTTTGTAACATATTGGTCTTTTAAGTTATTTTGGTCACACATAAGTTCTTTAAGTTTGAGGTTTGTAACAAATTGATCCTTTAAGTTATTTTGGTCACACTTAAATCCTTTAAGTTTGTAAACATTTTCGATTTAATCATTCTGCTACATTATCGTTTTGTAATGTTTGATTAACATAGACACTCATTCTCATGTCTCCTTCTGTCCAATGATACATGAAACTATGGATGTCCATTATGTTACATGAAACTATGGATGTCTATTTAATTTAATTTATATCAGTAAATTGACTCATTCTTATGACTGTATTGTCACCTTTACTAATGACAAAGTTAGATTAAATTTTGGGACGCAGCTTGGTGTCAGATGTGAGTCCAATGACCATTACTATATCTCTTAAACCAATACCACATATTTCCCTCATACTATGCATGCTGAGTTAGGGCACCCAAGTTTCCTCAAACTTTAGAGTTAGGTCTCTAGTCTTTTTAAATTATTTGGTTTGCATTTTGAGTCGGATCAGTTAGAAAAACACACTTGTAGTCCTTTTTTCGATCGAGTCAATACACAAATATCGTCGTCTTTTATTTTAGTTCACGCTAATGACATCCCGACTTTAGACTCAAAATATCTTTATATTTTCATTGATGATTTTTTCGGTTGCATATGATTATTCTTTTATCAACATTCCAAAAAAATCAACCGTGTTTTTCTTGTCATGTAAAAGTCATTATCCGCATCTATTAAGACCACTAACATATTTATCGGGAAAATCTCAAATAAGATCAACAATGATTGTTTTTTGAGCAAATCACCAATGATTTAAAAAATAATAATATTAGAAATATATTCTGCCCAAAACAAAACAGTTTAATTGCTTTTTTGAGAAGTTTTTTCTTTTGAGAAGAAATCTTTCTTTTATTATAAAAAATAAAAATAAATAAAAGTATTTTGGATCGAAATTCACAAATTTTATTAAAGATGGAGAGAAAACATTCTGAGTAATGCACATTTGAAGATTAATTGGAATGAGTTGGTGAAGAAAACTTCAACAGGAATTTCGAGTGCGAAAGAATATAAATACTTTGCATTGATGCTGATTTTCATGATGATGATCTACCTTTGGTTAGTATCTTTGAAGCCCGGATACGAGATACGATACGGATACGATACTGCACCGATACGGAAAAATTTCAAAAATTAAGATACAATACGGCTGAGATACATTAATAAAAAAAATTATATAATTAAATGTACAATATAATTATAACCTTTTTTTTAATATGCAAATATATTAACAAACAAAAGAAACCAGTCATAGTCTTGTAGCACATCAACATAAATATAAATAATATTGACGATTAAAAGAGTGATGATTAGTCAATTACATACACAATATATCCCAAAAAGAGCATCATCAGTGTTATACTATATATATTAGTGTTATACTTTATCGATCCAAAAAAGGAGCACTATATCAAAAAAAGAACACATCAGTATTCAAGAGTTATTTTTTTAGTTAACATTATTTGGAAATATTGGGGCAGGTATCGGTGCATGATAATTATCGGATACTCTCCTGATACGTATCCGGATGTATCGGATATTTATTTTTTAAAAAAATAAAATTTAATCTTTGGATACTCTCATGATACATATCGGGAAGTATCAGACAGGTATCGGTGCAGGATACACAGGGGATACAATACGTCATCCATTTTGAAGTATCAGGGCTTCAAAGGTTAGTATATATGCAATTCTTTTTTATTACTTCTTTGCTTTCCAATTTTATATATAAGAGTTTAATGAAATGCATTATATATAAGACCAATTTAGTTGAATCTTCCCTTTTTTCCTTCCTAAAAATAAATATTGAAAATTAAATGAGTTTAAATTTGGTTGAAAGTGCACTCACATTCAACCCTCTGTACACATTCCTTCCTCATCAAAATAAATTGGTGTAACGTGTCATTCAAACATCACATTGAAAAAGAATGAATTTTTAATTTGGTCCCTGTCAATTTTCTTGCGGTCCAATTAAAATAAAAAGTGCCAATTTTCTCGTGGCTAAATTTAAGTGTCGACTGAATTAATACCAAACAATTTTATGATGTTTTCAAATTGGAGACAAATTTGTGCATCTACTGTTGTACTTGTTATAATGAGTAGAAGACTAATTTGTCTTCTAGTCAAAATGTTAGAGACTAGAAGACATATGTTCATACAACTCCCCCCTTACCTCTAGTTTTGTAAAATTGATGAATTTCTACGGATGAATCTCTCCTAAGCTCTTCTCTCTTTACTTCCTTTGCTTCTTTTCTCTACAACTCTAGTTTTTCTTTAATCTCTAATCTGTATGTTTTAACCCTATTTTCCTAATTTTCTCATCTATTTATAATAATCAACTAAGTTTTGTTACTAATCTATTAGCTAAGTTTGTTACTAATATTTTCATATTACTATTGCAACTCTCGAATTTATTATTATTCTTTCTGTGACTACACCGTCTTGCTATTCACACTCCTCTCTGCTTAAATCATTAAAGCACTACTCATCTCACTAACTACACCTCTTTCCTATCCAATTTTACTAATCCACCTCCGTTCGCGTTCTACTTTCTTATTCTCTAAAAAAAACTTTATTTTCTTCCTAAATATTATTTTCTCTCACTCTTTAACCGACTAACCAATCCATCTACTTTTCCCTTACCTATTCTCTCAATAAATACGAATAATTAAATTAATAATATCAAACAAATCAATACTATTAATAATATTAATATTAATTTAATCTAATAATAATACTAACAAACTAATATTAAAAATCGGATGTTACTTTAAGTCCCTATAAATATGTCAATTTTTCGTTTTAGTCCCTTTAAAATTTTCCTTCAACTTTTAGTCCCTATAAAATTTTTCATCACTACTTTTGGCCCCTATTTTTAATTTAATTTTTGCATTTCTTAATGAAATTGTGCAGAAATGTGTAAAATATTCTAAAAGAATTAATTTTTTTTAACAAAACACAAATTAAATATGAATTTTTAACCGTAAAAAAATATAAAAATTCATGTTTTGTTAAAAAATTCTAAATTTTTTTGGGAGTGATTCTTATAATATTTTGAATTTTTTTAGAAAATTTTATTAAAAAATGTGAATTCTACAAATGAGTTTACTTTAAAAGATGGACCAAAAGTGAAGATTGAAAATTTTATAAGAACTGAAAGTTGAAGGAAAATTTTAGAGAGAGTAAAACGAAAAGTTGACATATTTATAGGGACTAAAATCATATTTAACCATTTTAAATATTAAGAGACTAAATTGAATTGTTGGAAATTGTGAAGGAATAAATTGAGAAGTCATTAAAAAAAATTAACTTACCATCGAGGTTCCTAAAAGAAACTTGCTGTTCAACCATTAGCCTGGAAGTGTCTTCAATGAGGAACGAATGAGTATAAAGAAATTTGGTTACATTTGAAAGTTGCATTAGGTTCTGAATATATAAACTAATATTTACATTTGAATAAAAGACAATCGGATAATAAGCTGCACCATAAAAAAAAATTATATTTTGACTAAAAAAATAGTAAGTATTTTAGATTGAAAGATTAACCTGCTATTCATAAATGGGTCAAATATGTTTTTGGTATTTTATAAATATGTCAACTTTTTTGTTTTAGTCCCTCTAAAAAATTTCTTTAACATTTAGTCTTCAAAAAAAATTTCATTTTTACTTTTGGTCCCTCCTTTAAAGTCAACTCATATGTAGAATTCATATTTTTGAATAAAATTTTGTTGAAAAACTTATAATATTATAATAATCTCTCCCAAAAAAAATTAATTTTATGTAACAAAACATGAATTAAATATGAGTTATATATTTTTTATAGTTAAAAATTCATATTTAATTTATGTTTTGTTAAAAAATTCTAATTTTTTAGGGAAAGATTTTTACGATATTCTACACATTTCTGCATAATTTCATTAAAAAAAATACAAAAATTAACTTAAAAATAGGGACCAAAAGTAGTGATTGAAAATTTTATAGAGATTAAATGTTGAAAGAATATTTTAGAAGGATTAAAACAAAAAGTTGGTATATTTATAGGACTAAAAACATAATTAACCCTTCATAAATTATTGAATTTGTACCTTTGAATCTTGGTTGCAGGATGATGATAGTGACTTGGAATGTGAAAGGGAAACATTACCCATACCCAAACAAACTGCATTGCAAACTCCAGCATGTGTGCAAGTATATTGACCCTATGCTTAATATGTACTTTTCTTCTTCTTTTGTTTGGTACAAATGTGTACTCATTCTATTCTATTTTGCCAATACTAGTAGTAGTCTAGTACTAACCACTAACCAGGACATTAGTTAAGAATTGTAAAAATAAAAGGGACATTAATTAAGAAATCAATCTATGAAGATTTTATTAAAATTTATAGTAATTGAAATTATTATCACACTGATTTTTTTTTCTCAATAAAAAGTTCTTTCTATATATTGATTCTTTAACAACAAGTATTGTACTTTGTAGCAAGACTCCTGTATATATCTTGTGCTCCATGACACTTTTTCTTTTCTTTTCAAATTTTGACCAAATATTAGAAAATAGGGCCATGTTAAGGGCATTAGTTAAAGAAGGAAAAAAAGAAAATTTTATATTGAAAACATCACTTTTTATATTTTAAGACTTTTATTAGACAAGTTTCAAGATATTTATATTACTATTTGTTTATTTAACTTAAAACATTTGTTAGCATTTTTCAATAAAATAAACTTAGTATTTTATAAAGATGGTAATTTAATTAGAAAGAGCGATTTAGATTAATTGGCTGCCCAGTAATGTGATATACGTAGTATTTTTTTGCAATAAATTTCTTACTCCACAACTTTCATGATAAAAAAAAATTATGAGTGAAAGGAGAATAATTAGTGGGTCCTATGTACTATGAGATTTATGCTATGAATGTTTAACTTATAATATTCGAAACTGTGTGAATGTTTAACATGCATTATAGAGTCGATCTTTGTTATTGGTGTATTCACTAAATTGTTATTTATACCTTTTTTTTAAGAAATAAATGTTACCTATACTAATTATATTTTGACAAAAACTAACTTGGGAATTGATTAAATGTTTTTTATTTATCAGTTTCGATTTGTATGTGTTTTTGTAAATTGTTTATTGAATAGGTAATGATTGAATCAGTTTCAATGGGTCAATCTTTTTTTGGTGGTGGTCGGGATTTGAACCCCAGATTTTACATATATTATGCATTGTTTATACCAATTGAACTAAACTCACGAAGACTTTAATGAGTCAATCTACCCCACCTTGCGCATTAATCAGTTTTTGTGAATTTTTATTGAATAGGTAATGTATGGTTTTGACGAAAGGGTATGGAAAGAAAGCAGCAAGGGAAGAAAGTTTATTGATAAGTGTGTTTCCACCGTTTGGATGGTCTGTCAGATAGGAAAGATAGTGTTATTTGCGTGGGTCCCACGTCGGAAAACCCACACTTTTTGAAGTATATTTCTATTTTACCACACATGCATTTTTATCAATAAATTGCTTCTGACGGCATCGTAAGGTTTAAGGCACGGCACCATTGTTCTATTTTAATTTGTTTCTCCCACCGTCACTTTTTTTTTTGTTTGTATATTTTTATAACTTTGTCTATTCTATTTTAATATAAGGGCATTTATGTCATTTGAAAAGTAAATAAATCTTTCTTTCCACTCACTTTCTTATCAGTTTCATTCATACCAAACAACTAAAAAATCATCTCTCTTTACACTCACTTTGTACTCACTTTCTTTCCTTAAACAATCTTTCCATACACTTTCTTTCCTTTGACTTTCATTCCTCATCCAAACATAAATGTTCCAATAGATGGTTCAACTTCTTGTAGTACAAGTTCACAACATTCTAATTTGATAGATAGAAGAGACAAACATTGTTTTTCCAGTTATTGTTGAGAGACAAACAAGGCTAAATAATAATATTAATAATGTTTCTTCAAATATTGAAAGGAAAAGAAAATTAGGATATTGGTCAAAGGAAGAGGAAATTGGACAAGCATTGCTGGAAGAGATGATTTTTCCTCTTGATCGAACTGCTGCACATGTGTCTAAGGTCATTTTTCAACTCTAAATTTGTCCATGCATATTATAAGAAGAGAATAAAGAAAAGTTAAGTTTTTTTTTAACATTATTTGCATAAAAATTGAAGATAGTAAATATGTTAACCATTATATCCAAATTCATTTTGGTTACGAGCAAAACATCTTAATTGCTGAAATTTAATTTATAGCAACTGTTTTATATTGGACAAGTGACCGATTTTGGTCATTTGGTGGACATAATATGGTAAGTGTGATTGAGTTTGAATTCAGGGTTAAGTACTTGAATTGCATATATGTTTATTCTTATGTACTTTTCATGTTATATATTACGAAGCTTTAATTTATCTAAATGTTAGGTGCAGAGGTGGAGAATTTTACAAAATAAATTAAAGTTGGCAACACCAAATTGTGAAACCATTTCATTAAATTGGACAACTGGACACTCAATATTTGTCATTTGATACGCAACAAGTTAAGTATATTTTTTATGTAATAGTATATATTTTTACAAAATTTAGTTTTAGTTGATGATTGTGAACAAATGCAAAAATCAATTATTAGGCATTGCTTTTTTTTCTCTCTTCTAAATTTATGTGATGGACATATATACATGTGGACACCCTTTGCTATTTTGTCTACAAACTCCAACACTTTGATAAATACTCTGTTTCTTTTCTATTTCTAAATTTAGATTTAATGAGATATGGAAAAAGATTTAACACAACATAGAAAATGAGATAATACGTTGAATTAGGTCAACAACACACTTTTCTCAATACGTATTTTTTAATTTGTTAAAATTTAAATAGATTTCACAGACTTATATAGAGTCTATGTAATTCATGGTCACCATTTAAACTTCATCCACTCAATCCAATTAAAAGGTGTATTTTTTTTTTTTTGAACAGGCATTAAAAGGTGTATATTAAGAAGAGTGTATTGATAACACTTTTAAATTCAAGTATGCACTGTCACATTATTTGTTCGCGTGTCCCCTTAGTGTGTTTGGTTTCATCATAGGGAGAACTAAAAACGATTTTAGACACATAAAATTTATTTTGACTTATTTGGGTGACGTTGTTCGAAATTGTATGTCTTTGGAGTTAAATTTTAACTTAAAGCTATAGTTTATAGCTTGTGTCTCTAAACTTGAATTTTACGTTTGACTTTATAGTTCAACGTACTTTTACGTGAATATATCTAAACATAAATAATTTTACATTCACTTCATCTTTAGTTAAAATCAAATTTATAAAATCAACTTACGTATATAGATATTACACTCATAAAATATGTTTGGTTATCATACTTATGAAATTAAACATGTAGTAAAAAGGTAAGTACATTGACATGAAATCAATAGAGAATCATTTGTTTCAGTATACTTGTATACATTAAAATCTCAGCACCTTTATTATTTTCATCAACATTACCAGATTCCACATTATTATTATTATTATTACCCGCTCTTGCAATTTCATCTTGAATGTTGCATAATGATGAATATCTACCTTGTAGTTCATCCTGCAACACTCCATTGTGTTCCAGTCAAAATGATAATTCAGTTCTAATCTCTCTTAAATGTCAAAAAATCGGCTAAGTTGTGATTGTATATGACGGTGATGATGGTGATGTCTAGAATGTGAATGTCCTTAGTTCTACTTTTAAGTCCTGAATTGAGTTTTGAAACTTTTTCATCTGATTCACCGCAGTTACTAAATCTTTTGACTATACTGCATAATTTTCATTCACTTAGTTCATTCCCATTGCATTTTTTAATGCAGCCATCTATACCAACACATATACTTCATTATTTCCTTTATAGTGAGTCCACTCCCATTCTATTTTTTATGCATAAATCATGAAAGCATTTTTAATAGTTTTTAACCAAGGACAAAAAAATGCTTATAATGACTAGAACATCCAAACTTATAATAAGATGTACATAAATCTTGCAAAACTATCCACTCTAATTTAAGAATATATTATGCTAAAAGAAATAACCATCTGAAACATATAAGATGTACATAAAATATTGCTAGTTTTCTTTGGAGACTACCATGGCTGCAAGGATCATTCCTAGCAGTTCTCCTAATATATATAGCTCCAATCAAATTTAATTACATTTGATCCAACACAATTTCTACCTCAATAATGACTATGGCGATGATGATGGGATGATAAAAGATATATGTAATTAATCATTGATATATAAATATAATAATGGAAGGCGGATAGAAAACATATGGTGATTGTTTAAAAAATAAGTTCACAATAGGAACTGGGAATTTCATTTTCATCGCAGTCAAAATAAACAAGAAACTTGAAATAATAATTATGATATTTGCAACTGAAAAGTCACTTCAGGTACAAATTAAAATCCTAATAAACACAATCATATACCTCTGGGATAAAAAATAAGAATTTTTTTTTTTTTAAATACTTTTCACTTCAGATGGAAGAAAGCTTTCTTTATGAATCACTATTTGACAACGAAGTCCGTTGCTTGTAACACCAAGGTCCTCCATCATTTGGGTATTTAAGTCGTCGAACCAGACTAGTCCGCCGTCTTTCTTCATGAACAACATATCACCCTTCTTTCCTGCTCCAATGGGATAGTAAAGGCAAGGTAATGATCCTACAACGAAGATTTTAGTCCATGATTCTTTTACATCAAGTTCACCCAAGATTGAAATGTGAATTGTAGTTGTTGCTCTGTAAACTATAACCAGAGCAATAGACACATTTAATAGCACCAAAGGACTTGACACTGACAGTGCCGAAAAATTAGAAAGGTAATCAACTGTGTTTGAGGGTGTCGGTGTAATAATGAAAACCTCGTTGCTCCAGTCAAATGACAACAAGCAACCTCCATGTTTTACACCTCCATGTGTTTTTGTTGTACACAGCCAGTGAGAGAGTCCACCCATGCACCATTTTTGTCATCAACATCAAGTTTTCTCCAAGCATTACTTCTTAAACTATATATCTTCCATGTATATGTTCCTAAGGAGTATTTTTCAACAAGGCACAACACTTTATAGTCGTCGTCGACACGGTCATAACCAAACTTACGATGAGAAACATAAAAATCATTTCTAGGGCTTGGTGGAATGCACTTCAATATCTTCCTATATGGGTTCCACAATACAATATTACATTTATTTCTAGAAAGCAGACAAAGAGTTCCATGAGCGGAGCCTAAAATATCAAAACCAGACTTATACTTTTGTCTGTCTAACCTAATTTGACCCTATTCTGAAACTTCTCACCAGAAAGAGAATAAAACTCAAATGTATCATAATAGTGATTGCGGCCCACAGGATTTAAATTTCTATGTAAGCGAATAGATTTATCCTGGTAATAAGGATGATCCTTTGTTAAGAAAGCCATGCGGTAGGCGTTCATGAAAATGGGATCATCAAACAAGAGGGACCATGATTTACATACGCATTCAAATCGCTTAAAATATTTAATAGGTAATTTTGAGAGGATGGAGAAAGCAATATCATCATGTATATATAATTGTTTCCTGCTTTTCTGTTTATGTTTTTGTTTCTTCTTCTTCTGCTGCTGCTTGTTCTTCATCTTTGAGGTAATCAACTCAAGCGTGAAGTGTTGTTAAGAACAGAGAATTTCTAACGTGAAATACCAGGGATTACTACTACGTGGTTGTTTATAGGTTCCACGTCGAGGAACAAAAAACGGTAAAGACCTAATTTTTTGTGTGAAAAAGCGGTGCTTGTTTTCTTTACCCCTGCAAACCATACAAAATACCAATTTTGACGCTCATAAATGCCATTCATTTTAAAACCAATCCTTGCAATTTGTTTGTGGTTCTGCAAATGTCTCATGGATTCTGAAAAAGCTAAGATAAGGTTTAAGAAAAACAATACAAACCAAAAAAGTTATATGAGAGCTTTCTGAAAAATTGCTCCAATCTGAAAGTTTACGGAAATTGTGTAATGTGGGGGTGAATAAAAAGTTTAAGGCTTAAACAAACTTTTGGTCCGCTAATTTTGTACTAGTTGCGATTTTGATCCCCTATTAAAGAAAATAACATTCCGACCCCCTAGGTTTCCTTCGTTTGCAACTTTCAATTTTGATCATTCAAAATCAATCATCCAAGACAATAAAAATAAGTGGGTGTTTTGTTGAGCAAGTTTCATATTTAAAGGGCAAAGAATATGGATTGAGACTGGTTTCTTGATCTTCTACTCTTTTAAATGGTTGATTTTGAATGATCAAAATTGAAAGTTGCAAAATGGGGGAAACTTAGGGGGCTGAAATGTAATTTTTTTTAATAGCGGGCTAAAATAACAACTATTGCAATGTTAGGAGCCAAAAGTGCGTTTAAGCTAAAGTTTAATGACAAAAGGGTATAATTGATATTTTAAATGGTTTGTTGGAGTGAAGGTAAAGTTGTAGGGGTATATGGTAAAATTTCCCTTCCGTAGTGGCTCTACAAGCCTCTAGAGCCCAACGAATTTTAAGTTTTATAAAATAATATGAATTTTACTAATAAATTTTTACTAGTTTTCTTTTTTTTTAGGGGAAGTTTTTACAAGTTATTAATTTTTTCAATAACTTTTAAATTCCTTCAATTTTTTTTCTTCCAATAACCTTTATATAATTGTCGTAAATTTAATAATGCAACTTAAAATTAAATAATTAAGTAAAAACGAAAATGAAATATAGTTCTAAATATGCACATATAAAAGTTATGGAGTGCACAAAATTGACTCACCAACGTCATTACTAAATATTTAATGAAAAACATTCTCGTTCCAAGTTTTCGATGTGTATAAGGCTACTCACAGAAAAACCGCTAACATATTATTGTGCTCCTAGAATATTTTCATCAATCTGATCACCATTCACCAACCAAGGTTCATTGAGAATGAGTATAGAATTACATGTTCCGATACACCACCACGCATCACCCCTAATAATGCAATGTGCCTTCAAAATACTCTGCCACATATAACTTCCGATTGTTTCCTAAGTTAGCAGACATGTAACTTCGATTAGAGAAATAACATACTTTGAAAATACGGAAAACCAAATAACCAAGTGGTGGAGCTGGAAATAATTTTGAGGGTGAGCCGATATATATATATATATATATATATATATATATATGGTACAAGAGAGGGTCGAAGCCCAAACGAGAAAACTAATCAATTAAACGAACATTTCTAAACGTACAAGCTCCATAGATGTCATCAAAGAGGAGACTATTGAGATCACTAGGAGGGGTCTCCAAAATAGTAAAATTCCAAGAATCTATGGTAAGGCTGAAGTTGGCAAGCCAATCAGCACTTCTGTTGCCTTCTCTCAAAGTGTGATGAACCTGAATCTGCCAATTACGATTCAAAATATTTTGAATACGCCGAATGAGCACAGGGGTTGTCCCATTCATCTTGTAATTATTTGTTATCATGTCAATAAGCAACTTTGAATCACTTTCAACGCAAAGCTGAGAAATACCGTCCCTCCAAGCCAACTCTAGACCAAGGTACATACCCCACATCTCTGCACGAAGAGCATCACAAGCGCCAATCTTGCGGACAAAACCTTTGATCCATCTACCATTAGCATCCCGAAGTAGGCTTCCACAACCCAAGCAATCTCCATTTTCTTTGCATGCTCCGTCACAATTGAGTTTGATCCATCCCTCTTGAGGATATTTCCAGCCAACATAAATTGTTTTAGTGTGTCGAAGATCCATTTGAAAATGATTAAGAGTACAATCTTCAATATCACTACTAAACTTTTGAATGATACTTGTGGGATTCTCCGGTCTCTGTAAATTTTCCTCGAAGACTGTCTTGTTCCGCCATTTCGAAATATACCAGCAAGTAGTCATGAAAGTTGTCTTCCACTTAGAGTTGAGATCTTTGTTTCGACGCTTGTTGAGGTTTGTAAAAACCCAATTCCGGCAATCAAAGGAAAAAAAGTCAGTTATACAATCTGAAGGTACAAGTCTGCTCCATACCTGAGTTGCATAAGTGCAGTCTCTGAGAACATGAAGAGTAGTCTCATCCTCACTCCCACAACAAGGACAAATTGGGGATATGCCAACACCCCATCTACTTCGACGATAATGAGTTAAAATGCGATCATGAGCAACCAACCAAATGAAGGTTTGAATACGTTGCGGACCCTTCCAATTCCACAAACTTTTCCAATCCCCTCCAGTATTAGCATGATTTCTGTCTTTCATGTCATAAGCACTTTTGATCGAGAATTGTCGCGTACTCGTGCCTCCCCAACCAATAATATCAAGACCATCACCACCAGAAGGAGCAGGGAGAGCTAACACCTTTTCAGCTATGTTGTTAGGCAAGTTATCAAAAAGGAAATTTTGATCCCAATTACCAGAAGAACTCATCACATCCCTGACAAGAAGAGAGGTATCCACATATGAATTTGTCGCTAGAGAAATGAGGGAATTGTTTTTATCCCCTTTTTAGTGAAAGAAAAATGGTCAAAAATGAGTAAAATCCGTAATTTAACAAGGAAATTCACTTAATCCTCACTTTGTCCGTTTTAGAAAATGCTAAAATCAACCATGGAAGTCGTAGATATACTTGTTAGATTTTCCAAGAACTATTACATGCTTCGTTTCGATAAGGCTCGGCCACTTTATAACTTTTTTAGTGAAATAAAAAGGGTCAAAAACGAGTAAAATCCGCAAATTAACATGGAAATTCACTTAACTCCCATTTTGTCTGTTTTCGAAAATGCTAAAATCAACCATGGATGTCTTATGTATGCTTGTTAGATTTTCCAAGAAATATTACATGCTTCGTTTCAATAAGGCTCAGCCAATTCATCCCCTTTTTAGTGAAAGAAAAAGGGTCAAAAACGAGTAAAATCCATAATTTAACAAGGAAATTCACTTAACCCTCATTTTGTCCGTTTTTGAAAATGTTAAAATCAACCATGGATGTCGTATGTATGCTTGTTAGATTTCCCAAGAACTATTACATGCTTCGTTTCGATAAGGCTCGACCAATTTATCCCCTTTTTAGTGAAAGAAAAATGGTCAAAAATGAGTAAAATCCGTAATTTCAAAAGGAAATTCACTTAATCCTCACTTTGTCCATTTTAGGAAATGCTAAACTCAACCATGGAAGTCGTAGATATACTTGTTAGATTTTCCAAGAACTATTACATGCTTCGTCTCGATAAGGCTCAACCACTTTATAACTTTTTTAGTGAAATAAAAAGGGTCAAAAACGAGTAAAATCCGTAAATTAACATGGAAATTCACTTAACCCCCATTTTGTCTGTTTTCGAAAATGCTAAAATCAACCATGGATGTCGTATGTATGCTTGTTAGATTTTCCAAGAAATATTACATGCTTCGTTTCGATAAGGCTCAGCCAATTCATCCCCTTTTTAGTGAAAGAAAAAGGGTCAAAAACGAGTAAAATCCGTAATTTAACAAGGAAATTCACTTAACCCTCATTTTGTCCGTTTTTGAAAATGTTAAAATCAACCATGGATGTCGTATGTATGCTTGTTAGATTTCCCAAGAAATATTACATGCTTCGTTTCGATAAGGCTCGACCAATTTATCCCCTTTTTAGTGAAAGGAAAATGGTCAAAAATGAGTAAAATCCGTAATTTCAAAAGGAAATTCACTTAATCCTCACTTTGTCCATTTTTGAAAATGCTAAACTCAACCATGGAAGTCGTAGATATACTTGTTAGATTTTCCAAGAACTATTACATGCTTCATTTCGATAAGGCTCGACCACTTTATAACTTTTTTAGTGAAAGAAAAAGGGTCAAAAACGAGTAAAATCCGTAAATTAACATGGAAATTCACTTAACTCCCATTTTGTCTGTTTTCGAAAATGCTAAAATCAACCATGGATGTCGTATGTATGCTTGTTAGATTTTCCAAGAAATATTACATGCTTCGTTTCGATAAGGCTCAGCCAATTCATCCCCTTTTTAGTGAAAGAAAAAGGGTCAAAAACGAGTAAAATCCGTAATTTAACAAGGAAATTCACTTAACCCTCATTTTGTCCGTTTTTGAAAATGTTAAAATCAACCATGGATGTCGTATGTATGCTTGTTAGATTTCCCAAGAAATATTACATGCTTCGTTTCGATAAGGCTCGACCAATTTATCCCCTTTTTAGTGAAAGGAAAATGGTCAAAAATGAGTAAAATCCGTAATTTCAAAAGGAAATTCACTTAATCCTCACTTTGTCTGTTTTTGATAAGGTAGGCCGATTTTTTTAACAGGTGTAAATTTATATATAATTTTTTTTTATGAAAGGTGTAAATTAATATTTTTTTTATTAATTAATTCGAGTGACTATTAATTTTTGGCTTAATATCACTTTTGACCCCCTATCTTTTCAAAAGTTGCGATTTTGGCCCCTAACTAATTAAAATACATTTGCTTTCTGATTATATGAACACATTAAACACAAATACATGCATTTTAAAGATGTAAGAATTATAGAAGAAAATCCAACCTTGAAATTAAAAATACCATAATAACATTCATGTTCTACATACTGTCACACAATCACACTACAATATCCTTAACAATTTTCCCAGTACTCAAATAAAGGGATTCAAATTTGCTCTCTCTCTATTGGAGCTGGTGCTTGCTCATTGATACTATTTTGTTTAGACAGTGTAGGATTGACACACGCAAACAGTGATTGATACTGCTTTTGTCTCTTTAACTTGACACCAAACAAGAAAGACCTCAAAGGTATTCTATTACCTTTTGTGTTCTTTTTTGTGTCTCTATGAACACTACTAATCCCAATAGCTTGATCAAGTTCATCAAGTGTCTTCTCAACATCATTTTTCATTCCTTTCACAAGACTAAGACCAGCTTGTAACTCACTTGCAACTTTACTATTCTCTTGTTTCATGTTAAGAATCTCACCTTGAAATTTTGCAACTTGATAACCACTTATTATCTCAGCTTCTTTATTATTTTCATCAGCACCACCAGATTCTGCATTATTGTTATCTCTTGCAATTTCATCTTGAATGTTGCATAACGATGAATATCTACCTTGTAGTTCATCCTGCAACACTGCATTATGTTCGAGCCAAAGTGATAATTCAGTTCTAATCTCTCTTAAATGTCGAAAAATCGGCCTAAGTTGAGATTGTATAGGTTGTTGATGTTTAGAATGCAAATGTCCTTCGGATTTGTTGTTTTCCTTTATCGTCCTTAGTTCTGCTTTTAAGTCCTGTATTGAGTTTTGAAACTTTTGAATCTGATGAACTGATGTGCTGAATCTTAGCCAGAACTCGAGATTTTCCTCGAGGAGGTTGTCGAGGTTTGAACGGAATTTCTTTTCTAAATCCGAAAGGTTTTGCCGCTTGTCTTGGTCAGCCATGAGCTTCTCAAGGGTTCTAAGGCCAGGGGCTGATGAGTTTTCATGTTGGTCTGCAAAAGATGTTCTGATAGAATTGTTGTCGATGTTTAGCGATGAAATATCAGTATCCTGCATGTTGGATCCTTGACCTGATTTTCTAAAAAGTGCTTCATGTGGTGTATATTTGTATTCTGTTGTTGTTGTGTATGGACTTTCATCTGGATTTGTGTCTGGACCGTTTATTTTCTGATTTAAAAATTGTATCTCTTTGTCCTTTGTCACAAGAGCATTCTTCATTTCTCTTAACTGCACGAACAAAAATAAAATTAGTTTGAGTACAAAAGTTTTAAATATATATGTGTGTAACTGGTGCCCGATATGTTACGTTCAATCACTTTCATTTTCTTAAATTATTACTGGTATTCAAATGTTGTTAAGGATTGTGAAGCACATATGTGAACACTGAAAACAACATTTTTCTTTTGTCATTTGATATATATGTTGTAGTATGACTCAAAATTTGATAGATGGAGAATATTGTTGCTAAAAATATAAAAGATTTGTTTCAAAGATATTTTTTGCTGAAAATATATTTATTGACAATAAATATATTTTTGTACCGTATGAAGGACGATTTGATGCAAATATATTTTGAAAGGGAATATTATATTTTTGATGCAAATATTCTTTCACTGAAAGAGGAAAAAAAAACGTATCTTCAATGTGATATTCGTTCCAAATTTATGAGTTATATTTCTCTATAAATATAGACCTTGTATCAGAGTAAACCTTGAGGTAGAGGGGGATGAAACAAGGGTTTAGAAATCAAACTAGGTTTTGTATAGAGTTTGCTCTTGGAAACAAACACTTGGGTTGAGTTGATTCACTATGAGAAATACTATTAGGATTGAGTCTCTTGGTCACGGGAAAAGATTGGGACTTTGGGTAGAATTAGGCGGGAGACTTATTCTTGTAACCCATTGATATATCTTTTGTAAAGTTACTCATCATTATAGTGAAACAGAGTGTTGCTCTCTCCCCCATACTAGGTCAATTTGGACCGAACTGGGTAAACAAATTCTTTTGTGTTCTCTCTTCTTTTCTCTCGTTGTTTTCTACTTTTGGCTTGTGTTTATAATTGTTCTATACACTTTGTTTTGGTTGCTTGATTATCACTTGCTCCACACATCAAGTTTATTATTGGTGTGATTTTTCATCGAATTCCCAACAATATATGACTTGAATTTTGAACTATTTTGAGGTGCAATACTTAAAAACTTGAGTTCCATTCTGCTAATAATAAAATTATTACAAGAATATTTACATTTTCATTTTTAATTTCAAATTTCATCTTCCTGTCCTATGTGTAGATATTCAAACAAGTTATCACACATAACAAATCTACCGATTTCCATGTCAGATATACTAAAATAATGGGATTTGGATTCAATGCAGTCGGTACAACGGTGTCCGTTTGGTTGAGATCAGACAGTGTATATATATTCATGTTTTTGTGCACCGTCTGATCTTGACCAAACGGCCACTGATGTAGTAACTGACTAAATCCAATCCAAATCCAAAATAATGATACTATATGGTTGATTTAAATAGATTGATGTAGCTTACCTGAAGTGCCAACTCAAAAATGCTGTCCCTATTTTTCTTTTCAACATCATTAAGCTTCACCCTAACATCTTTATAGTTTCTCAAAATAGATGTATACTCCTCTAACAGAATTTTCTCTCTGTCATCCAATCCATTCAAAAACATCTGCCTCCAATTAGGCTGATCACCCTCACCAGTGTCAAAATCCTGTGATTCAATATCAAGATTGCTCGTTGTATCAGATAAATCATCCTTATCATGTTGTCCCATTTTTTCGATCCTTTCAGTAATAAAATTAGTATTTTGACTCATCATAGACTTGTTATCATCCACATTTACAGCATCATCATTTTCCTCTTTTGTATTAACATCCTTCATAACAGAATCGTCAACATCATTCATAGCAGGATCGTCAACATCCTTCATTACGGAATCATCAACATTAGAATCACTTTTCTTCTTCTTCTTCTTGTAAAGTACTAAATTCACATCTTCCACATCATGTTTCATATTATTCAACTTTCCAGATAAATGCTCAATATTACAACTAGCTTCAGTGAAATGTGTTCTTAAGCTATTATCTTGTGATTTAACACTTTTGTTAAGAATTTTAACTCTCAACAATTCCTCTTCAAATTCTTTTAGCTTCTTATTAGTAACTTCTGATCCTGCTATAAGCATTTCTTTGTCCTCTTCCAATTTCTTTATATTTGTTTGAAGTTCATCGGTTTCTGATCTCAATCGATTAACCATACCATTTTGGGAAGACACCGCGGTTTCCAAAGTAACAACTTTATTCACAAGCTCATCAATACATTCGGCCATTTCAGTCACAGTAAGAGTGTTTCCAGAATCTTGTTCCAATTTTTCTTTAATCGTTTCTCTCAACAAAACAACATCATTCTCTTGTTGTTCCAAACTAGCTATCTCCTTATCAATATTTTTCTGTTCTTCACTAATTATGCTCTTACATGTGTCGGCATATTCTTGTTCTTCTTGACTCGTGAATTTAGTGATGAATTGATCTCTAAGATTCTCAAACATCTCATGAGCTTTTTTAACTCTTTCATATTCAACTTTAGCTTCTACTGATGATTGTGCTTGAATCTTTTGCAACTTTGAAAGCGTCTCTTGACACGATTTCAGTGCCGTTGCTGCCATTAAAGCTCTAGCATCGTCGTCTTCAATGACCGTACCGACACCAAATTCATCTTGCAAACTGCAGACATGTTTCTGCATACCTGTTATCTGATCTTCAATTTCCCAATACTTTTCGTATGCACGCTCATACACACTTCTCACGAACTCTTTCTCGGTCTGCAGCGCCAAAATATCCTTCTGAAGTTTGTCGATCTCACCTATTGCTTCGACTTTGGTAAGATCTGATCCTGGAGTTGTTGGAATATATTTTGAAAAAGAAGTTCTCTTAGTTGGACCTTTTCGGGATAGCAACATCGAAGGACTTCGAAAATCTTTCTTTGGAACTTTTGGAACGACTGATTTTTGAATTTGGTTGTTGAAGTCAGGAGATGAAGAAATTGTTCCTGTGTCACTTTCTTCATCGTCGTCGTCATCAATATGGTGTGGAACTTGATCAGGAAAGACACTTGCAATAGTTCTGTTTGCACTTTGAAGTTCTCTTGATAAATGATCATATCTTTCGGCTAAGGCTCTATATGCTTTAAAGGCTTCTTCTACAAATTCAACAAGCTCAGGCCTTTTTCTGTAATACATTTCTGCTCTTTGAGAAAATGAGTCTCCATCATTTTGTAAGACTCTTAGGGTGTCACTCACTTTCTCCTCCATATCTGTTTAGTTTGAATGTCATTTACCAATGAGTTACAGAAAAAGGCAATGATGCAGATGATAACTTCAACTATAAGAAACATGGACACCATACACGACATTGATAAAACAATACAATGAAACTGATAAAATTCTATGAAGTACTCACACGAACACCAGACATGACACTAATACTGACATGAAGACGTTGATAATAATTTAAGAAAGTCGAAGTGATTTAATGTAATTATATGTGTTGATGATGAATAGTAACATTTTCTATCTGAAGTATTGGGGGCACGTAAATTTGTTCCCATCTTTGAATGGATCAACAAATTTTCACATTTTCCAGATTATTTAGTTGAGGAAAACAATAGAAAATTGAGAATGTTGGTCATTCTTAAATCACAAAATGGCCAACAAAATATACATGTTTTGATTGAAATAATGATGTTGGAAAAAAAACAATCAAGATTCATATACGAGGAACAATATCTAACATACATACTAAGAAACATACCTTGGAGACATTGATCCAACCATTTTGATTGCTTTGTCCTAATGTGGCTGGCCCACCACCATGAATATGCATTACTTGCTGCCCTTTGCAACATTTTAAATTTTTATCTTAGGTCTCAATCATACACATTCATCCCATTGAGATAAACCCTTGACAAAAAAAAACACAAAGATGGGTGAAACCAATTACAATGTGACAAACAAATAAAAAATGTCACAAAAAAAATTTCTGATCAAAGAAGAGATTTGTTTTTGATTAACTTGGTGATTAATGAAATTATGATGAAAAGAAAAACGTGATGACCAAAATGCCCTTTTGATTTTAAGGAGTACACATGGAGAGGAGGATACTTCGCCACATGCATAGGTGTAAGGTGTTGGGTCCTTTGAAGTGCTCAAAAGTTGGAGAGATTTTGTTAGATAAATTACCTCACTTTGGGAGATTTTTGGTTTGGTCAGTTTGGTCCTTACTGGCAGGCAACCTATGTAAACGGAAGGATTCAATAATTAAAGTTAGTTTTTATTTGTCAAAAAATTAAGAGTTTGTTTTAATACCAAGAAAAACATAAACACTTGCTAATTTTCCTTCAAAAAAAAAAGTTGCTAATTTATTATCAATAATACTTCTTCAAATTAGCAAATATTATAAAATGCTCTTAAGTGTTTATGTTTCTCTTAAAATATTTTTCTTGCTAATATGTTTTTCTTGTTATATAATGTTTTGGATCAGTATCTAAAACATTATTTAAAAATATTCATTATATATAAAAATGAAGTTATATTTATCTCTCTTCTTTTAATAAATAAAATAGAATTTCCTACCTCACCAAATGATATTTGCAAAACCCAAATTTGCCCCATACACGCTTCAATGCGTCGAACACCAATAATCTTGGAGTTCTTCTTTGCTATCTAAAAGATTGGTGTAAAGGATCAACTTCCTTTAACCACAAGCCATACAAATCAAATCAAACATATGCTACAATATTATAAAATAATTCGTACAAGACATAAACGGCCAAAAAGAAAGAAATATCCAAAAACATCTTCTTCTTATAAAGGTCTTTATACAATGTTTTGCTTCCTCTTAAACAAAATGATCCGAATATAAACAAACAACACATGTCTATGAAGCCCGAATACGTAGTATGCGTGCGGGTACGATACGATACGGGTACGCAAATACGTGAAAATTTTAAATTTAAGATACGATACGACTAAGATACATTAACAAAGTTTGTATACAAAAACTTATATGCATGTAAAATACTTGAGAAAAAAAGAAGCATTAATTACTCTACATTACTATATAATCATAAAAGTCACATGTGATCAGATAAAAAATGAGAAGTTTTTGTATAAATCATTTACTACTGTCATTCATATCTTATGATATCAATAAATGTATCGATAAAAGAACTCAAAATAAAATGTTGATTGATTGAATCTCCTTTCTCTCTCGTTACTTTCATCCACCAAAAACATAATTTTTAATTGGTTAATCAAAAAATAATTTTATTGATTCATATCTTAAATTGAATCTTATACATCTCCATTGAATTTTCACAATACAGACTCACTTTTTTACCCTTTTTTTCTTTCTTTGAGGATACGTATCTTTGAAGCATATGTGTATTTATTGAAAGTAATTTAGAAGATTGACCATAGAAGAAATTTATCTCATAAATTGAAGACGTCGAGTGATATTTTAATTAGAATAATGTTGTTTATCGCGACAACAGCTTTCCTGAAATTATCTCGACCGTTACCTTTTTATTGTAGCACCTCCATGTATGGCAAGTGGGTTCTACTTTATGTCTCTTTTTTTTTTTTTTTTTTTTTTTTTTTGCTACAACTGCATTTTATACTCGTGAGATATTCTTGAAAAATTTGCTCGGGACAAATAGTACTGCTGATTTAATTAAGTGATGACTTGTTCACTTTTGTACATGTAAACAAGTGGGCAAATGAGGCAGGGGCAGCCATATTAGAAGTCATGTGACGGCCACATGACATATGTTATCTATCATTTTAGATATACTTTTACTCATCAAATACATTTTTGTTTACTCTCATAAAGTTTAGTTTTTTTTTTTGTCAAGTAGCTCAGTGGCTAGAGAATTACCTTAAAAGATGAATAAGTGGGGTGTCCAGGGTTCGTACCCCGGTCCCTGTACATATTGTACATTATCCCTTACCAAATGAGCTAAGCTCATGGGGACATAAAGTTTAGTTTTAATCTTTCATTTTCCATTTAATTTTGTTGTTTTTTTGGAATACCTATTCTCTTTTTCCACTTCAACCTTTACCTTGCCCCTAATATTTGTGTTAGATAATGTATTGCTAACAAAACAACCTTGCTTATAGATTTATAGTCTTTATGAATACTCATATGTTTGTTCTTACCATTTTTATGAGTTAATTGTTGGGATATCATGCTGTCAGCCACCATGTTTTTTTGGAACATGTTAATCATCATGTTAGGAACTGCTAGGGAGTAACATATAAGTACATAATAAGGCATACATTTATGCAAACTCCAAAAAGCATATAGACATATATACAGAATAAACTTATATTATTATACAAAATTTATGTACAAATTCGAGAACATTGATTGAGCATTCAATCAATTCTCATATCTACATTGATATTTACATCAACAAATTTCAAACTACAAAGTCACCACACTTCAAACATGTTTCTCTTGCTCCCAATTTCACCACATTGTTGTGATTCTTCAAAGCAAGAAAAGAAGAACAGAAGCTGCACATCATTCTCAATGCAAAATCACTACCACAATTGCTTTATTCTTGACAATGTCTTCTCCTCATAGGTTTCAATTATTATCCAAGAAGTTTACCAATCATATTAGACATCACATCACATACCAGTGCTCTTTTTTTTACACTATTTACAATATACAAATTATTTGTTGGCTCAAGATCAGAGAATTTTGTCATGAAGATACAGGATCAAAATGATGAAGATTAGTGTGTCAGGTATTTTGAATAGAAGATAGCCAGTTTTCCACATATTTCTTGCTTTCTGCGACAACAAAAAAATAGGCATAAATGTGACACTTCTAGCTACCAGAAGAAAAATAAAATCTGAAATGCCACATAATTAACATATGCACAAAGCTCAAAGTCCAAATGCAGCAAGATTTTCAAATTCATATTTGCTTTCATTTGATGCAAAAGGACATGCTATGCAGCTGATACCGCCTATCTTTCAAGACTAGAGAGTGCAGCAAGCTATCATGCTATTAATTTAGGGGAAATTTAACTTACATCCCTGAGGTATGCTTAAATGACGCATACACCTCCTCAATTATGTTAAAGACACGGATCACCCCTCAATCATACATAGCTTCTAAAAAGCAAGGGGGCATGTGTGTCATTTAAGTATAAGTGAGGGGAGGTGAGTACGATTTCCTAAATAAATAAGGCTGATCAGTGCTCATTTAAAAAACAGATGAGTCGCGTAATGGTACGGTTTCGGACGTTATAAGAGTATTATGAAAGTGGTTCAAAGTTCGATCCTCTGCTGCTAACAAATTAACCACTAACATATTCCTATAAAAAATAAAAAAAACAGATGAGGAGTGTGTGCTATAAGCATACTTCAATGGAGTGGAGGTGAGTGCAATTTTCCCTAACTTTTTTAAAAAGATAAAGCTTAAACTATGTTTTGAGATCAGAGTACTATATGCACAAGCCCCGACAAAAATTCAAAGACAACAAACATTATAATAAACTCATCAGTAAATGCTCAAACTGGTCCTCAAAATTGTAGGATTGCATCAATCTAGTCCCTCACATCAAAAATTTAATCAAATTAGTCCCTCCATTGGTATTCGTAGGGGCTAGAATGAATGACACTAAATTAGTAATATCATGATGAATTGATAACAAATTCAGACAGAGACCAACTTGACCAACATTTTGCAATTTCATGGATCAAAAGTTGTCACACAAATGGTTGTTCAAATAACACAACTCTTTGTAATATTGACAACGTGGAGGACTGGGTTGATAGAACTCTACAATTACAAGGACCAACATGAGTATCTACTCCAATTCAACATTCATATTATAATGAATCATTAAAGATAACAAAAAAGAGAAAATAAAGTTGACAAAAAGCAGAAATTTAACTCTAAAAGAAGTTGATAAAAATAAATAAAATACACTTACCATCAGAATAACTATCTAAAAAATGTCCAACACCATTGAGTAAGTTGCTTTTAGTATCCTCTTCAATCCTACCATAATCTCTTCCATAACAAGGAACCAACACTGCAAAACTATTATCAGTTTCATCATCACTTGGAAAACCAGGTCCATGAGGTTCCAACCATCCAATTGACCAATCAGAATCATCAGATTCAGAACCAGAAACACATCCACCATCAGATGGAACAAGAACAACATCATATTCCCTATCCACTTTCCTCCTCTCTTCCCTACTATTCCATTTTCTCTTCACCTTTTTTGATGATGATCCTATGTTTGCTTGCACCAAAGGAAATCTCATTACCTCAGATTCCAACATGCTCAAATCTGTTGAAGAATTTATTGAAGTCCCTTTTGAGATTCTTGGTTCTTGATGCTTTCCACTCCATAACCACCATGAGAGATTGGTGAACGCCACCGACATTTATTTATGCCAAATTCTTGAAACTTTTACCTGTTTAGAAGAACAAAAGTTAGTAACTACGAATCAACACAAACTCAATGCAACATAAAATCAGCAAATCAAACAATATTCGATGTTGCACCTCGACAAAAAGGAGTTGTTTTGTTTTGAAGATTAAAATCAGAAAATGGTTAGTGATATACTTGAACTAGAAGCAGCAAAAGCTAGTAGAGATGAGTTTTTATAGCTTTACATAAAAAGAGACCAAAACAAAATCTTATCAAACACACATGTCCTGAAAATTGTGCAATATACATTGAATGTATATATACCCAAAACCAAACCCAAAACATTAGTAAGTACATTGAACATAGACACTCATTTTCAACACAGCCACAATTCAGAGAACTAAAAACCCAATTTGACATATGATCAATACAAAAACATAATTAAGGGAAGAAAAAAAGGACAACCTTAAAATAGGCAAACAAAATCAAACCTTAAAATAGCCAACACAGACAAATCCTCACCTACCAAGGTAACCAAATCACATCCTAAGCTAACAATTTAACTCAATTTATCAACAAAAAGCTTCAATTTACACACCAAAAATTAAAAAACAAATCTTTAATTATTTTTTTCACAAATCAGATAAAACAAGGTGAACTAAAACAAACCCAGAAGCTAAAATGATAAAATGTTATAAAAGCAATAAATTTTGAATAAAATTCAACAATTCATAAACTTCTATTTCAAGGAATAAAACAAAAACAAAAACAAAGAACATAGAACATAAGAACAACAATTGTATGTACCTTAAAAAGTACAAAAAACCTGAGAAAGTTTCTAAAAATATAATCCAATTAGAACTGAAAAAGTTTGGATGTTTTTGTGTAAAGTGAATAAGATGAAGAGAAGAGAGAATGAAAGAGAGTTTGCAATGCAATTTGTATACGTTTTGCAGATACCGTTGGATTGTTATGAGAAACAAGTGGAGGTTAGGAGAACCGTTGGATATAATCTGAGGGTGTTCCAATGATAAGGTCAGTTGGCATAAACAAAGGTTGGAAGGAACAATAATGAAGAATTGCCACGTAGATTTTTGAGAATAACACGACAACTGAAGTGGTTCTTGTTCTTTAAGGTGTAACAAGTTCCACGAAATGAAATGCTGTTTTTTCTGGTGAAACTGAAATGCCACTTTTTGTTCTAAGAAAAATGGATATGAGATTGGTTTAAGAATCAATTTGGACAAGAGATTGTAAAAAAATTAAAAACTACCTCATATACGCTGTTTTTTTAGATAGACGAAATGACGTCAATCATTGAAAACTCACAATGCTGAGTCAGTTGTCAAACTCGGTCACAACTTCTTTATTGTCTCTAAATATTAATAGGATACCTATGATCCAAAGCGGGGTTCTAGAAAATGTTGGTGAAGAATACATGTTAAGAATTTTTTTTGCAATGGGATTCTACTACAATGAGATTTAAACAATTTTTATAATATATGATTTAAATAATATTATAAAAATGATAAAATTTTAAATAATAAGAAGTGCTATTGTGCACGACAAATGCACCCGCACGAACTGCAGGGCAAGCTACGTGGCATCTCCTCCATTATTAAAAAAATAAAAAAAAACATATTGAAATAAATGAAAAAAATCTAAAGCTGCATGTGGGAAGAATACATGTCGTGCGGATTCCACGACAAGTTACGTCGTGCTTTTAAGCATTTTTCTTAAATAAAATGATTTAAGTGAATGGTAATACTCAATCTAAAACTTCAAACAATTAACAATTTACATTTTGAACTTTTTTGTTTTGTTTATTTCTTATTTTTAAAACTGATTTGTGGGCATGAACAACTTTACTACTTTAGAGATCAACTTGAATAATAATAACTTAATTTTAGGGATCAACTTGAATAATAAAAACTTAATTTTACTATAACAATGAAGGAGCATGTAGAACGGGGTACGTAGAAACCAAAACGGGGTTCTAGGAAATGTTGGTGAAGTTGAAGAGTACAAAAGTCATAGATGTGGTGCTACATGGCTGCTGGAGAAAGTAAATTTGACGAATTTCACTAATATTGTATTGTAATTTCTAATGTTTTGCGTAGATGTGTGGTTCAAGGAACATTCTTTTTAAATTTTGCCCACTTGGTTAGAGTTTAAATCTTATGGTTTTGGTCATCTATTATTTATGATCTGATTCATGTTAATGTTTGGTTTTTTTAATGTTGACTTCTTAATAATACTATAACTTTGGTTTTGGTTCAACTTTAGACAGGCTAAACATTGATTCTTTCACAAAAAAAAAAAGTATACATCTTCATTGTGCATAAAAATTGAAATATATGGATGCGTTTGATAATCTTGTAAATACATTTACCCTTTTGACATTTCCAAATTATTATATTCTTTGGTAAATCAAGATCTGCCAATATTTACAAAAATGTAGACTTTGGACCGTTTGTTTAAGATTATTATAAAGAAAATGTTTTTTTTTTAAAGTTTTACTTATGTCTGTATAAGGATCTTTTTAAAATAAAAAATTATGCTGACAATTTTAAAATTATTTTCATTAGCTTGTGAAAAAATCATTTTTAATAGAAGAGAAAGAAATATAAAATCCCTTTTCCTAATTTTAAACAATAACAAAATAGTGTATGCTTTGCATAAAAATATCTAAAAGATTCTGTGAGAAAAAAATTTATTTATATTAAAATTACTCCTACACACTTGAGGTACTAGAGATCATTGTAGGAGTTCAACTTCTTAATTTAAGGTACTCAGTTTCGATCTTTTAGAGACAATAGTAAAATAATTATTGATTTTATTTAAACAATAATGTTTAAACGTATAATATATTTAAACAATAATGCTAAAAAGTATAATTGAAATTGTAAAAAATCACCTCAAAATCATGTATCTTCTAATTTATAGTATAGATGCATTGACATAGATACATAATTGTCCTTAGTAATTTCAGAAGAAAACATTGTTAGAGATTTTGTTACATATAGTATAGATACATAAGTTTTTTAACATGAGGTATTCTATTTAAGTAATCATTTTAAAATAACTTCTTTTTCAATATTATTTACTTATTTACTTACGAAAAAAAAAAGAAGAAGAAAATGAAGTTTTAAATTGAAGAGGCTACTTTTTGAAGATGCCCCTGATTAGCATGTCCAAGTGTATGGGAGGAAAAAATTGAAATCGATGGAAAATGTGGGATTTGGTCGCAACGTAGCAAAGACGGTCCCTAGTCAATAGTCATTGGTCTAAGATATGTTGTTTGTCTTAAGATGTTATGTTATGTTATTTCTTATTTGGAGTCAATCAAGTGGCTACCTACATGCCAAATCCACATTGGCCAAATCAATCATCCAAAGACACATCCATCCCATCCACAAAAATTCATGGCTGATTTTAAATTCCTCATCCACATCCAAACTTCCAAAGCAGGTAAAAAATAAATAATTAACTTCTGGTACTAACTAATACATATCCGTCTCAAGAACCTATGACACAACAAGGTCCACAAATTTTCTACTTAGACAAAACTATTATACTGTAATGTTTATTTTTGGCCTCAATATTTTATCAATTTCTTCCCCAATCATTCATTATGAAAAAGACATAGACAACTCTTTTTCTTTCTTTTATTTTGTCTAATGAATGATTGGTGTTTTAGGACCTAATGTGCCAACAAATTCACATGTGCCATGTGGTATGGGCAACTTGCTTTGTGATTGAAATGCCACTTAACACATTTTATAATTTGGGCTACTTATTTTGTTTTTTTTTATGAACAAATTTAAGATGAAGGAATGGTTTTTCGGTCTAATATAAAAAACATTTCAAGCTTTAAGATTATTTACATAGATTTTTTTTTTACCACATGATCAAACTTTTAAAGTTGAGTTACCTCTTTTTCATCCGATATATATCTAAAGTATTATGTTTATTTTTTATTTAATTTAATAATTATACGTTCAAAAGTATGCATTGACAATATAAAAATTTATTTACTCATGCTAATAAATATTTGAAGATAAATTTTAGGAAATAACTTAAATATATGTGTGTTGATACAATATTATCGGACGTTTGTATAAAAAAATAAAAAATTACACCGTCGGCACATATAAATTAATTTTTATAGTTTATTTAAAAATATACTTTTTAACAGCGTATTATTTTTTTACTCCTAAAAAAAACAGCATATTATTATTTTTTTTTTAAAAATGTGTACATTTGAAATTATAGCAACACCGGCTAATTATTAAACGTTCCATTCATTTCAGAGCAGCAAAGGTGGAACTAATATTGGCCATGTGATATGTTGTTACTCCCTTATATGTACAATTCAGCAATGATATGGTCTAAGGTCCAAAAAAATTAATGATCATTTCATTAGAAAACTGATAAGTATTTGAAGGATAGAGTGCATCCACAAGGTTTAGTATTCTCAAATCATATTAATTATATTGTACTAACAAAAGCTATCTCCCTGTCTCTATATATATTCATGAATCAAATCTTATCTTATATAGTATATAACGAAATTTCATTAAAATTAAACAAAAATTGACGTGGAAGGTGGACCTCCAGATTGTAATGTAAAGACGGGGTAGGACACCATAGGTAACTGCTAAATATGTCTCCTAAAGATTTCATGGCCCTGTCTCACCACTTTATCTAGATAAGCATAAATATAGCTAACAATTTGCTCATTTCTCACATTCCTTTGGTAATGACTGGTGACGTCAAATAAGATGAGGTAGGACATTCTGAACTCTTCATGGTGCATTGTGCATAATTCACTCTCAAGTTCTCTGAACCCACTCTTGTACTTATTTATTGCACATACCCATTACGAACTCAAACTTATTGTCCATGTTTATTTATGTAGAAAAAAAGATCTGATATTATTTTAATTTGTCTTTCTTATTCACAAACAAAAAATGGTCTTTTAATGATAAAATTAACTTTGAAAAATTAATGAAGTAAATAAGCAAAATTCTTATCATAATTATAAGATACAATAAATGAGAGTTAACTATGTTTTTTGTCTCTATAAATATTTCGACTTTTCGTTTTAATCGTCCTAAAATACTTCTTCGACTTTTGCTACCCAGCAGTGTTTTGGATATTTTGTGCGACTTTGTATGCTTTCGAGATGCATGGCTCTGTTTGATTTGGGCATGGGCACTGAACTTTTGGTTACAGATATTTTACACAATTTGGATACAATGTATAATGTTTTCATGTATTATGCTTTGATTTAATTTTGATGTGTGTTGCAAATGTGGATAGCTCTTTGTACATATTATGTTTGTGCTATAATCCAAAACGTATCAATATAATGACCACTAGTGTTGTTAAAACTTGGTATGATGAGGTTTAACACATTTTGGATTATATAATCTAAAATGTTAATTTTATTTTTGAACACTTGTTAACTTTCTCGTATAAGCAAGTTAGATGTCAAGAGTTTGATGTTTTTTGGCATCTTAAGTGGCTTGTGAATACTAAAAATAAAGAGGGGATTAGTGTGTGAACATTTTAGGGCCACTGCAGCATGGTAGGATTGGGACACGTTGGGTGGACAGAGTGGGGGATGGTCAATAGAGTGATATGGCTGCCAAGTAAACAAAAACTTACAATGTCTGTTGCACACTTAATGGAAAGGATCAACTTCAATTTGAAATTTGATGTAACATAACATTTAAAACATTTGCGAGAAACCTATAATCATAAGGGATCAATTATCTAAACCATAAAAAATAAAAAAAATTGATTTAATTAATGGAGTGCAAATACTTAAAAATAAGAAACATAGTATAATTAGAGCAATTTAATGGGTACACATATGTACGAATTCAACTCACGTTGATCTCTAGGCCGTGACAATCACATAATAAAGGAAATAGTAGCCTATCATCTGTAGGTCTTCCATTCTCAACTAATTCTACCGACTTTGAGAAGAATTCAAATTTTCTAATCTTGACCTTTCAACTTCAACTACTTTGACTGTGATGACTTCAAAATACAAACCAAAATCAACTGAATTGATATACAAATTTCTAGTCAGCCAAACAAGTCTCTTCAATAGATTCACCATAAGAATATGGCAATGGCATCCGCCATAAAATCTTGAGAGAAATTCATTCAATTCAAAGCCCATTGTTCTCTTTATCAAGTGTTCTTTTTGGACGAATTGGAATTGTAGCATCAACTTCGGGCTCCTTTTTGATTGACTCATCTTGCTTACTAGCATTCTTGTCTCCCAATGGAAGGATAGTATTTGATGACCCTTGCTTTTGCATGGCCCGTGGTATTTTCAAAGGTATTTTTGTGTCAATATAATTAATCTCTGGCTTTGGGGGAAGTGAAGCATTTTCAATTTTAGGAGGATGCATTTTCTGGGGTAAACTATCCACATAAACATTTGCTTCACTGTTGTTATTCTTCTCTTTCTTGGGGGCATCTGAATTACCTGGCTGCGATGAAGATGGCGGCGGTTCTGTAACAAGAACTATTGAGGATTTCCGCCATTTCTTTCTCTGGTTACCCTTCATGGCATTTGATTTAGCCTGGAAAAGAATAAATAGGAAATGGTCGTTATCACAGCAGCAACATGAAACACTCACACAGAAACGAAGAAACCGATAATGCTTGATAAAAAATGAAAGTGATTCAATGTAATCACATGAATCAATGATGCCATATCAGTGAGAGATACCAACCAACATGTGTCAAACATCTTTGATCTAAAGTGTCGGTGTTAGCCAAGTGAAGAAATTCCATTTTAATTTCAATCACTAGCAATTTGAATCACATGCATTTCACTAGAATGCAATGAATGACAAAAAAATTAAAGATTCAGTGATGTATAAAATACTAGACATTGAAAATGAAAGGGGACAAACCAGTGTATTTCCAATATCAGAGAGAGCTTTTCTTGGCCCATGATCAGTGTTAGCTTCAGCAGGCCCAACCAATGCACCCTGAAGCAACTCAGCACCTTGAGTTGCTAAAAGGCGGTTTTTATCTGCTTCGTCACTACTGGGATCATTTACAGTCCCTCCTTCTCTGTTTGCACACTTTGTTTCCCGGCAACCGCATGAACTTCCACAACCAATTCCCATAGCTCTGCAAGCGCATTTCAATGTTTTACAAGAAGAGGATCTGCTACAAGAGCAGCAAACATCTGATGCAGTTTTTACAGATGGTCCATCTGGTGTTTCTGTTGAAATAATTTTGGCATCATCTGAACTTGTATTTGAATGATTTTTTTCCAAGTTTGAATGTTCACCGCCTTTAGATTTTCTTTTCCTGCCGTGCAATTTTGCAGACATTACCCATTCATCATCAGTTGCATCTACACCATACTCATCTGATTCAGCATCTGATATTTCCATATCCTCGAATAAAATGGTAGATCGCCGATTTTCCTATTTGATGACCAATGAATCAATAAAAGCCACAATAAAAACATAAATAATGATGGAATGGAATATTTCTTGGCAAGACCTACCAGCTTGCGTAAGTCATAAGGATATCCTGAATCTCGCATGGACTCTGACCTCTGCAAAATTAAAAAGTTGTAAAAATAGTATGGAAAGTGAGACATTAACAGCGTATGAAAATTTGTAACTTAAATTTTGAAAGGAGATAAGTTTATCTCAGAACATCAGTAAAGTCAAGGTTGCACTACAAAATTTATTTCGAATGTCAAAATGGGGACAAGATATGGCATCTCAAAGTCAAATATACTAACCATCAACTTCAATTGATGATCAAGTCCATCCCTCTGCCTTTTCAACTGTTCAAGTGAACGTATTAGACTAACTATTTTTTGCTTTAGATCAAATATTTCCATGTCCTTATCTCTGCAGATAAATTCTTTTTCTCGCAAAGAACACCTGAAATAAAAAAAGTAAAATAAAAAAGCAGACAGAAAATCCAGTTAAATCACTAAAGATAACTTATGAACTACTTAAGATTTGATAGGTGTTACTACTTTTCAACAGAATATAACAAATTTAACAACTTTTTAAACCATATTGGTTAAACTTTAATCAACCACGGAAAACAGACTTGAAGATTAGCTCTACCTAGAGGAAGAAGCTAGATTGAACAAAAAGTTCATTAAATTCTTGGCATCAGCGAGGGACCGGACTTGATTCCAGCGTCCCTTGCCACTGAAAACCCGCTCCCGCTCTTCTGCCTCTGATAACTGAGATGCCATAGACACTAGTGTTGTAGAAGAAGTGGCAAGCATATTTTCAAGGGCAAAAATCCTTGAACTTCTTGCAGCCGGAGACATTGATACATCACTGCTAAATTGAAGTTATAAGGGTTAGTGTTTTAGCTACAGATAGAAAAAAAGGAAAAATACAGAAGGCATAATATTTACAATAAAACTGTTCTGACAAGAGAAAAATTTATAACCTTATTTATTTATATTAATAACAGACCTCTAATCTGAATTAAATAAGAAAACAAAGTGTGAAATGTTATGTACATAAGATAACATACTCTTAGGAGAAACTAATCACGAGAAAATATAAGATACACTTAATTTACAAGATAACAAGATATTTTAAGATTCTCTATTCTATCACATATGTTAGCAGTCAGTCAAACATATAGTATTGTTCGACAATAATTTATGAATTCGATAACTGCATGGTTCTTGTCACCTTGTATTGTTTAGCTTCATCATCTCTGCTTCTTCTTTTAACCTGGCACTCTCCTTAGCCATTTCAGCCCTCCTGAAATGAATAGTGAAAATTAAATGAGTATAAGTATATCATCAGCCCTCCATAGCCATTTTAACCTGGCACTCAGTTTTCTATTTTCGTTGCAAAAATACAAAATCAACCACCGAATTCTGGCATTTGCTGGTAAACTACAATCGCGGGAACAATTATTTTTCTAAAACTCACACTGGTGGATATTATTAAAACATCTAAGCCAAACATAGTAAGTAAATCAGATAATGCTTTCTCATATTTTAAGTTCGGATAGCAAATAAATCCAAATAATGAATTATAAAATTGACTTTATTAAGTATCACTCAGAGGTCCTGGTTCATTTCAATTTAAACAGTGAAATTGACACAAAGTTGTCATTAGTTATTCTTAGAGGATATCAAAAGATCCAGATTTCAGAAGTAGCCTTTACCAAATTATTCAACAATACGCTTTAAAAATTTGATCAGGGAGTCTGCCTTTTCAGGTATCTAAAAGTCTCGGATGAAGAATCTAAAAAAATAATAATAATAATAACACATACACTTCCATTTGACGTTGATACTCCGAACGTACTTCATGCACTCGGACAGTGACTTCAAGTTCATGCTCTATTGCCTGCATCAAAGCCTTTAAAATCGAAAAATTATATGTCAAGTTGAGGAAACCGAAACCCCCCAAGAAATCACAAACATAATAATATATAGCAACATAGAGCACTGATCAAAATTCACAAACTTAGCACCTGAATTCCTGGACCATTCCCACTGATACCTGAATACGAAATAAAAATTAGGCTTATTAGTAAAATGCTCGCTAAATTGGGAAAGATTCATGGCTTGATAAATCTCCTAACCAGTTTCACGTGAGGAAGCCTTTCGAGATTCCAAAAGTTCTTTTAGCCTTTTTGTAGCCAAGGATGCTTCTTCTGTCTTCCTTTGCAACACCTAATATGAAACAAATTAATAGTGGGAATGTCCAGCAACCTTGACCATAACAACAGTTGATTTGAAAATGCACTTACCATCTTTGTTCTCTGATTCAATGCTAACAGCTTATGCCTCTCATATTCATTCTTCCTCCCTTCTTTTTTAAGCTGGTGATTATACCATGATTCATTAATAGGTTAACAATTTGTTGACAAAAAATTTCAGCAGAGAAATACAGTGGTTAGAAACTAGAATCATCTCTTATTATCAAGAACAGATAACCTATTATATGTATTTTCTATTAAAAAGTTCAAGAAAACTCATCCTTACCTGGAGAACTTCCTTTTCACGTGAAGCTTTCCATAACCTAAATTGTTCAGACTCCTGCTTAATCTTATGTTGCAATTGAACCTAATAAAAATGAACTGTCAATAAAGAGCATAAAAGCAAAAGAAGAAGAATATGAAGTTTTCAAACTATAAATACAAGTTCCATTAACAGGCAAATTACACCTTTTGAGATTTAATTCTTTGGATCTCATCCTGCAGTCTCTTTGCAGCCTCATCACCTTTCTGTTTTTGCCTCAAAAGATGAGCCTGCGCATCTTGTTTCTTCTTCAGCTCAGAGACCTGGAAAGTAAATAAATAATTAACTGATTCAAGTAGCCACTAATTAAGAGTTAAAAACATTATAAATAATAATTCACCTGTGATTCAAGTGCATTCAACTTTTGAAGATATTCTTCCTTTAATTTGTGAGTGCTATCTCCAGAGGTGGATTTGAGTTCTTCAATTTCTCTCTACCAATAATTCAAAAAAGGGATTTGAGTTAACACAGTAATAATAATAATAATAATAATAATAATTCCACAAAAATTTTTTTGCATAGATTGATTACCTGCAAAAATTTCTTCTCATGTTCCAACTCATTAAGTTTCTTTTCATAATGTTGCTTGAGAACTGAAGCATTATTAACCAGCTTCATTTCAGCCTTCAACAAATAAAAAATCACAGTTCAAATATGTTCTAGAATTGATAATATAAAATATGAAATACCAAGCATGTAAAAAAATTTGTGAATTTGGATGGTTTTTTAACAAGATATTAGAAAACCAAAATGATTCCGTGTCTTCATTGAATTTAAAACCAAACATCCGGACACAGTAACTTATACCTCCTTCTGTTCAAGTTTCTTGTCCAATTCCTTGAGCTCCCTGTCCAACTTTTGTTGTGCAGAAGAGTGTTCTAACTCCTTTTCATGAATTTCCACCGGTTCCACATCTGCATAAAATTTGCACAATGTTCAAAAAATATCTAGTTGATATTTAGGATTCAATAACAACTCTGGCTATGGAGAAGCCTAAATAAATAGTGTGTTATGCCTGGACTTGAGAAATCAATTTGTCATCTAAAAAAATTGATGGGCAAGTATTATTATTATTACTATTATGATGCAGTAAACGTTACCTGTTATGTCCACAGGTTTGACATCACAGTCAGAAGAATACTCATTACCATCTCCAAATAAACCAGTCTTTGACTGAAGTCCAAGATCATCTGAATCAACCCAGTCAACGAAATTGCTTGATTTCACATTCAAATTTTTCAAACGCAGCAATTCGCCTTCCAAATCATGGATCTTTGAAACATAAGATTTCACCAGGTCACAATCCTAGAAGCAAGATCAGATCACAAGTTAGCAATGAACTATTTTGTTAGAAAATAATTACCATGCATTAGAAAGACTTTATGTAAGGAGTGATGAGGTGGTGTCGGGGATCACAGGAATTAGAGAGATAAGTGGTTGTCGATTCAACTCCTCCACTAACATTTTTCATTTGAAAAAAAAGGAAATGAACTGATGATGTATTCAAACCTGGTTTGAGTTGGAGTCAATCTCATCCCAAGATCTACCATTTCGAAGTGCTTCTATTTTCATGATCAGTTGGTCCTTTTCAACCTAAAACATTCGATACTTTGAGTCAGACCCAACAACTTGAAGTCAAAAACCCTATGATTTTTGTCAGACTCCCAACATTTCACCAAAACAGAAAACACTAAGGATTGACTAAGCACCTGAGCATCACAAGCACGTTCTTTTAAACTCTCGCAAATTTGTCCACGGGCGTGAAGCTCGTGTTGCAGCTGTGCATTGCTTGCTTCAAGTAAGGATACCTTGTGTTTGAGGATCTGGGCAGGAGGAGCAAAGGACATCAGAAACATATGACCGGTAAATGAGGGAGCAACTTCACACACTACCTAACAGAATGATGTACCTGAATTTCTTCAAACGGTACACCACCAACACCTTTAAAACACAGAAGTTCAGCCTCCAATTGCTCAATACGACTTTGCAATCTCTGTTGTTGGGCACCTATTGGATCGCGATTAATCTAAAACAATAAAAGTGAAATTCATCAAATATAAGAAACATAAACGACTCTGTCCACAAGCAAACAAAAAATACATCAAAATTATAAAGAACACTAACATAAAAGCACTTACGATTGCTTTGTTCTGTATGTTCCGCGCACGATTTGCATATTTTAACGTATTTAACGTCTCTTCAGCATTGGTGTCTGCGGGACTAACACATGCTGTTGCATTTCAAACAGATTAAATGAGACACACAATATTTAAAAGGTATGAAAAATTTAAGAATCCATTGTCATTCGTTGGGTATAACAGTGTACCTATCATCACCGTTTTGCTGTTCCCTCCAAGAGAATCCTACGAATTAATTAGCCAGTAGCATGTCAATAGCAAACATGATAAGAAGAAATTCTAACTTTATCATCACATTTTTCATTAACATTTGCTTTCAAGTTTTGATTTAGGTGTTTAAATATAAATTCTAACTGACAGTCAAAATTGTCAAACAAGAAGAAATTTTCACTCCAGTCCTCAGCAAAACATGACTTTTAGATCATGAATGTTCATTTCTGTCCAGATATTATATCTTAAGCTATTCCACCACTTAGGGTAGAATCATTATATATTAATAATATGATATAAGATACAGACTTGTTGAAGTTAAGTGTATAGAAATTACTTAAACAAATATCATGCAGATCTACAGTAGAGTCACACTCCCTTCCCAACAAAACATGACAAATAATTAGCCCACGATTTTTTGTTCAGATATTTTTTGCTACATTATTTCACCAAGTTGAATAAAAGTATCGTTATATTATATGATAGAAAACGCAGAGCAGTTAAAATAAGTATATTAAAGTATTTCTTAAACAAGTACAATGTAAACCTGCAAAAGGCGTGTTAACTTGCTATCTCGATACGGTACATGGCCTCCTTCTTTTCGCCTTCTTTCATCTCCCAATGCACTTATTACATTTCCAAGAGTCAGTAGTCCCTTGTTGATGTGAATTCCTTAACCATGAAAATCAAATTACAGTCAAATAACTTTTGAAAAAAATAACATAAAACATTTGTGAGACTGAGCTGATAGAGAGGTCGTGGTCCAACTCAATTTTCAAAATTCTATTGTAACAAGTATGATAAACTATAGAAAAAATTTCTCTAATTGTTCTATTGCAAATAAGATAAATATATTGTATCACAAACTATCAGAATACCTTCTTTCAATCGCATTCCATCCGCACCAGTTCGTTTTGCTCGTTCAGAACCAGCAAGATCAACTAAATGTAGCTTTGCACATAAGACATCATCGCCATTCTTTTGCTCCATTGTGATGGTGAATATTGCATGTGAACGACTAGATAAAACACAGGACCCACAGAGTCATCATATTATAGCTTAAGAGTAATGCTAGCAACACTCGTTTTAACACAATCCTTCTTACAATCACACTCTGATTGGGTGAAAGACATGGGGGACACGCCACTTCTGGAATGGATCCCACATAAAGCGGTGGGACTCATATATTTCACCAAATAAGAGAGTTGGTGTTAGAAGGCACTATTAGTTGTTAGAATGAGTGTTGCTAGCACTATTCTGTAGATTAATTTCCCAGCTGAGCTGGAAGGATTAAAACTATTAGTTGTAAACATTAATTAATTAACTAATATGCAGTATATATTAGAATTTAGAGCCATTACATCAAATCAAACTATATAATTAAATATGTGGCGTTTACGGTATCCAACTTAAGTTTCATTTACAGTAGTTTACCTTGATTGACTGTTCATGTTTGTACTCCCAGTGGCACGTGACATTGAACCGCGAGAGAGATAAGACGACATTTCTTCTTTTGTCTTGACTTCAGGCTCTGTCACGCCAGCCAGGGTTATTCCCCCACTTAACGTCTCCCTAATCTGTATTGGAACTCTAGCAGGGGCAGCAAACTTTGCATTACATACGGATTCTCCTTTGGATGCATTAGGATCAAGCAGATCAAACACCTCTTCCTTGAAAATCTGACATTTTTTTAACAAAAGAAATTTTAAAATGACTAATCTCAATCAATCACCTAAAAAAATTCACTAAACAATAAGCTAAACAAAATTTTTACCTCAATAAAAGATACACGGATCAAAAACTCATTAGACTCTTCTTTCAAATCATGAACCCTCTTAAATATGGTCCTCATCACATCGGGTATAATTCCACCAGCACTTTCTTCTCCAGTATAATTAGTGCCCATTGTATACGTCTTACCAGATCCCGTCTAAGAAAAAAACGGAAATTTAGACCAAACATGACAAAACAAAGCATCTAAAATAAAATTATCACAATCATCATCATCAAAATCAAAACCAATTAAACTATATCATACTTAAAAATTACATACCTGCCCATAAGCAAGAACTGTTGCATTGTATCCATGAAACAACGCATCAACCAGCGGAGCCACACAGTCATTATATATCGCAGACGACGGCAATCCGGTGCTACCATATACAAAATCATAGGTAAACGCATGTGTCCCAATTTGTACCTACAAATCAACCAAAAACAATATCAACAAATCAATTCCGCACATTATCACAGATTCAATTTCACACACTAAATCCAACACTTGTACAATGCTTCCTAGGAAATGAACAATTAACTACAACTTTAAGTAACAAATTCGCGCACACGATTACAGATTCAACATTCCGTGAACTTAAACATTGCTTCATACAAATTGACCAATTAATTGCAGCTTAACGCATCAAATTCGCACATTATTACAGATTCAAAGTTTCATACACTAAAAATACTAAATCCAACACTTAAACAATTCTACGTCATATACAAATTGAACAATTAATTACAGCTTGAGCATCAATTTCGTACAGTATTACAGATTCAAATTTCATACACTAAATCCAACACTTAAACAATGCTCCTTACAAAATTGAACAATTAATTACAGCTTTAAGCATCAATTTCACAGACGGTTACAGATTCAGATTTTCATACACTAAAATACTAAATCCAATACTTAAACAATAATTCATATCAATTGAATGATTAATTACATCTTTTAACGTCAATTTTACAAAAGAATTACAGATTCAAAATTTCATAAACCAAAACCTTAAATTAAACAATGAGAATGGAGGAATTAATTGAAAAACAAAGTATTAGAGCTAATAAATGAAGAATTAAGAAACGAACCTGAGGTTCACCAGGAGGAACGGTGATGCAATTGGTACATCCATGAAGAAGCTCTGCGGTAATAAGAGGCCGAATATTGACCGCGACACGAACGCATTGTGTTGAATCTGCATTCTTACCACCGTTCATTTCCGTGTGTTCCATTTTTGGACGAAGAAATCAAAACAGCGTTCGATCTTCTTCGATCTGTGATTAATGTGATTGGTTGAAGAAGCTGGTTATGGTTATGGTTAGGGTTTGAAATTGAAAGTGTATTTGGTGATTAAGATGTGAGAGAAAGGAACGAAAGGGGTTGTGTTTTGAAAATGATTTTGAAATGTGGACGTTGAGGGTTTTTGATTCAAGTGGATTTGAGGAAATGGCTCGCGTCCGAATTCAAATGTAGAGTGAGATCACGCGCGTGTCACGTGTTCAAGGGAAAATGAGTAAGATTCCTAACGGTTCAATTAATACTCGATTTTTCTTTAATTTTGTTTTATCATAATATTTTTTTATTGCATGTTTCATAGAAGAAAAAAATTATTGGCGAATCAAATCAATTTTTAGGGAGAATCAAAATTAATTAAAGAACGAATTATAAATAAATAGTGTCATTTATTAGATTAAAATTAATTTATTTTTACTTATATTTTTTTGGTCTTTTTATGGTGAAAAGGGGTGGGAGTTAAAGAAATCAATGAGTTGAATGAGGTTAAGGTTCAGTGACTAATATAGCAATTAAAATACTAACATTTATCATTAAAAAATAAAGACGTATTTTACACCACCAAATATATAAAGGACATCTTTATATTGCAAAAAAAATAAATATTGAAGCAAATTATTCACACCTATTGATAAAAAAAGATATATTCCCACCTAAATAAGGATATTGTTGCAAAAGAAATAAACTTTTTTTTATGGGATTTTAAAGATTAACTTATTATTTTGATTAAATTATAATTTAACTTAATAGTTGTAGCGTTACTAACTTGTGTCAAGTTCCATTGGTTTGTCCTCCCAAAAATACTCTTTAGAGAGGAAGAAAAAAAATTTGTTGTCCCCCTTTATGATAATAATAATTAGGGGCAGGTAAGGTTCGATTTGGGATGAAAATTGAACCAAACTATTTGCTAAATTTAAAATAACGGAACTGTTTCAAACTAAACCAAATTGTTTTGAACTGTTATTATTGGTACGGTTGAAAAAAAATATAAAAAAACCAAATGAAATCGAATTTTAGTATGTCTGATTAGAATTCTTTAGGGGTTTGTTTGCGGCCCTTTGCTTTTATGGCAGGCTCCTCTTTGTTTTAGTTGTTAAAGATAGCCTTAGGCTTCCTTTCTTTCTTTCTTTTTGTGTAAATAGGTTCAGGCCTTAATCCTGGTTTGCATTTTATTTTCATTGCCTTGATAAAAAAAAGTCTATGATTTGCTTTTGGTGGCTTATATTACCGAACTCTTTTGAACCAAACCAAACTGTTTCAGTTCAATTTCAGAATTGTTAATAATGATTCAACTTATTTCGGTTTGGTTCAGTTCAGTTCATTTTTTTTTTTGCCCACACGTAATAATAATTGGGTTTATAACAAGGGTAACCTTCAGAGCATACTCTACGAATACTTATATGCATCCTCTACGACTCATATGGACACGTTCATTACAAATACAATTTCCCTGGTATTTCTAATAGTCAAATAATCACTTGACCATGTTGGTTTTCATCCAATAAAAATTTCGAAAATCAATTGAGCACGATAGGAAATTCTACTCACAATCTTATCATGAGTTTGTATGATGATATTGGATTGAGACTTTAGAATGTGTTGCTTTCAAGATCTCAAATTCGATTCTCATCGGTGTCAATTTTGGAGTGGGCTATATTTTTTTCAATTCACAAAACTCGAGTCGATCCCGATCCCACCCCATTTTATAGAACCGTACATGAGATTTTCACCGCATACGGCTCGACCGTACTCCCCGGGCGAAGTATTTAACACATCAACTTCACTAAATTCTATAGTATACATGCTAGTATGGTGGTAGCATCGGATTACCGGTCACTAGCTTTTAAGCCGCGGTTAGCAGACACAAGGTGACGCTACTCCTAGGCTCGCATGCAAGGGCAGATGATAATGTCTCCACAACATTTTTGATAAAATAATGGAATTCACAATTATATATTTTTTTATAGTAATTCACAATTATATATTTTTTGTAATATATATATATATATATATAGTTTAACTTTTTTAAAAAATAAATTAAATCAGGGAGCTAAACCATATTCTTACCACTTTTATTCCTGCATGTAATCACCCTATTCTATCCTATGATATCATATTAAAGTGAATCAGCTCATACACATTATTTTATGTAATGTGAGCTATAAACTAATTTAAAAAAAATAAAAAAAATCTTAGCTCACAGAACAAGGAATATTATGCCTTATATGGTATCACAACATTAAAGTAGTTTTATATCAAGACGATCTTAAAGGTTATTCACTCTCTTAACCATAGGCAGAGAAAGAAGAATTTTATTATTTTGAAGTTGGATCTTGAGAAAGCATAAGATTGGTTCAAATTGAAGTTTAGCATGAAAGCATCAAAGCAAATTGAACTTGCATATTAATTGGAGAAATGTAATTCAGAGTTGTATTTCCTCTACCTCAGTGAGCATCAATTGGAATGGCTCAAAAACTAATGAGTTTAAAGCATCATGAGGACTAGGGCTGGTTTTGAGGGGTGCAAAAACCTCTACGTAGTTGGATCTCTAAAATTTTAGAGACCAAAATATTTTATTTTTAATTATCTACTGCATGTAATACATTAATATATACAAATAAGGCGGTATGCTATTTGGATACCCAGAAGTGTCTTAGTGGAAAAGGCTAGAACTTGCAAACCCTCGGTCTTGAGTTCAATACTCATAAATCATTTTTTCTTCTTTAATTAATATTTTTTCCTTTTTTCTTCTTTAATTATATTTTTTTAGTATGGGATGACTTCAATTTGGACATAATTTATCACAGATGTGAGGCCCATATGTTCTTTTTCCTTCAATTCATCCCAACTTTCCTCAACATATTGAATTATATATTTACAAATAAAAACACAATATAATTTTTTTTTCTTGCTATTTTTGTTAGAGCACTTCTTGTAATTTTTTGCTCATACTTGTTGTATAAAATAACAAAGTTCTAACAACAAACATCATAATTATTCTCTAAAAAAACATTATAAACTTTTTTCCCATCTATACAAACTAAGGAAAATAACAACTTAGAAAGTTGATAAAGATATTCGTTTGAAGTTGTATTTTTATATTTTTTATTAAAAAATTGATCTTTTATGTGTTATTTCAATGATGAATATTTTTTATGTTTACGGATCTTATTTTCAATTTAAAATAGATGATTGCTCTTTTAAAAAAAAAAATGTTTTTATTTTATTAGGTGTCATACCCCATGACGCGACATTAGAGGTCTATTTTTACTAGAGAGTCGGACCTCCGTTTTCATAAGAATGTCCATGATGAGGACTAGTACAAAGAGATCTCATATCTACTTATCTTTTTATGAGTGTTACTTCAACAGATTCTCCTATCTGGAGAGCTATTGTTAAAGAAATGTGAAAATCTCTGTTTCCTACAACGAAGAGATAATGTAGTATACGAGGTACGACTCATAGTAATAAATGCGAAATTTTTTGTTTGCTACAACGAAGAGATAATGTAGCCTATGAGGTACGACTCATAGTAATAAATGCAAAAATATTGTTTGCTGCAACGAAGAGATAACACAACCTATGAGGTATGGCTCATAGTAATAAAATGAAATAGTTACTGTTAGCCACAACGAAAAACTTTAAGTCAAGAAATGTATAATTAATGACATGAATTTAAGTTAAGAATTATGATTACGATTCTGATTATGAGTATGTGTATGAATAAGAATATGACATTATGTTAGAATCATGATAGTATTCTAGGTAGCGATCCTAGCTATCCCCGATCGCTCAGTTATGTATGATAAATACTGTATAAACCCGAAATGGGTTGAGTTTAGAATAGATGGCAATCCTAGATTCCCTGAAGTTGTTTCCCACCATGGGAAAGTTAGAGATTAAACCAATAGATCTAATCAAAAACACAAATTTACTATGGTCTGTCTATATCAAATCTCTCCTTAACTCCTATTTCCACCTTCAACCTCCTCTCTCCACCCTCAAGAATATAACCACTCTAACCACCACCATGTTGAATTACAGTCTTCAACCTTTGCCATTAAACAATCTTCACTGTATTTTTCATTTTTACTTGTCATTGAATTGAAAAAATCAAACATTTTTATTGAAATATTGGATTATTAACCTTGTGAAAAGAAGAAGAAAAAAAAACCACATTGTTACGATACATCCATAACAACAACTCATAAACTAAGACCTATAAAATCTAAACTTAATTTCAAAAACAAAATTAATGAATATAAAAAATGTTAGTTCTACGATTCCCCTTCTCTATTCCCTTCCAATCTCCATGATACGATACTATGGGAGTGGTCACACGCTTGCCATTGGTGCTTCTACAATTTCATTGCTTTATAATTCCCACCATGTGAAACGTGTGAAGTTATGCAATATTTAACGTGTTCCTTTCCTAACTTCATGGGTTGGGTGAGAAATCTCTGATTATATTTGAAAGAAAAAGCAAGATTTGTTGTCCCTTTTTTTTTGAATCTAAGATTTGTTGTCCCTTGTAAAATTCCAGATCTAGAGGATGAATAAAGTATAGGTAGACCATGATAAGATCAATACACCTCTTTAATCTAATGGTAAAAATCTGACTTTTCCATGGTGGGAAACAACTTTACTGACCCATGCTAAATGTCACCTGACTTCTAATATTGAGTGTGGTAGATGTATTGACTATGAGTGGAGGAATAAGATGCTTAGTATAATTAATTACGTCTCCTTTTTTGTCCGTCCATTTGATGACTAGTTCTGTCTTCATTATTTATTTTACTTTTTTTTTTCTTTTCAGTTTCTCTATTTGTTAATTTAATTTCAATACATGCTTACTCCATCACAATAGTCCTAATTTAACTTGATTTTTTTATACAGTGGCATCACAACTCACAAAGTCCATTCAAACAATTTCTCAATGTGTAACTTGCATGATTTTTACATTCTAGGTATGGACATGTCACAATCACAACCACTCATTTGGAGGTGTTTACTTCTTTCATATTAAAAAAACCATCGCAAAGATTAAAATTTGAAAGGTTCAATCTTAATCGGACGACCTTACATTCACTAACCATATGATTGCATTGGTATATTGACGGCACTCAAACCATATAACAAGCAACAGAGGTAAGTTTTATTGATTTGTTAATTCCGTCATAAAACAAGCTTGATTCGTTGATAGATCATTCAAAAAATAACAGCCGCTAGCTAAAAGATGTATCACATGCTTGGGGTTTCATGTTTTAATTTAGAGAAAAAATTGTGTCATTTTCTGCATTGTCTTTCACATAGGTAGAGCTAGTGTATCAGAACGTGGTCACATATCTTAAAATGGATTCCACACGTGTCAATTTATAACTGGATTTTCTATGAACCATGATCATGCAAATAATTACTTGGAAATGCCCAATTGGATTTGGATCAGTTCTTGAGTGGTATAAGAGCTAAATTAATCAATCCTATTGAGCATGATAGGATTTCAAATAAAGACAGGATTTGGTCTGACTAGATTTTTTTTTTTTGGAGCAATTAAATATTTATTTATATCTGTGACAGTCTAGTATATACGAAGTTCAAGTTAACTCAGTTGTAAAATGACATTTAATTAATTAAAATATCTCTCTTTCTCATTTTTTAAAAATAAATAAATAAATACATGTATACAAGAGAGCCCAATGCAAGGATGATAATCATGCAAAATAGTGCGAAAAAAAATTCAAACCCAAACACAGTGGGAATTTATCAAACTTGTCAATTTAATTTAGAAATGGATCAAACTCAAACACAATGGATAATGAGAATTTCATTCATACATAAAACACATTTAATTAAACCTAACAAGAAGTAGAAGAAGAAGAGAACGAAGCTACTAACATCCACCACACTTACCTCCACCTCCACCTCCACACCCACCAGCAAAGCAACCACCTCCAGATGGAGGCATAACAATGATACCTCCTGATGATTTGACGGGTTTAGAAACTTCTTTTGTCTTTGGTTTGATGGGTTTAGGTTTTTTTGTCTTTGTTTCTTGGGAAGAAGAGAAACATGATCCCATGATGGTTTGATGATGAGTTTGGATGCTTTGTTTTTTTTTTGTGTGACCAAAGGTTTGGATGCTGATGGGTTCATACAACTACTGTATATATGTGCATATGGAAAACAATCATAGGGTCGAAACAGGTCCTTTATTTAATTCTTTTAATCTACACAACTCATATTGTTTTACATAAAATTTAAAATTATTTTGATACTATATTTGAATCTGTCACAAAAAAATTAGACACCCAGACTGAATACTCCTGTTCTCAAATAAGCCAAGTAGTAGGGTGACACTTTGCGGCCCACAAGAGCTTCAATTAACACTTTTATCTACCATGGCTTATGTCTTTCACGGTAGATCATTGATAGAAAAAATTAATTAACACTCTAAATATAGTATATATGGTTGAAAGTTCTGTCAGAAACAAAAAAATATGGTTGAGATGAAATGATAATGCAAAGACGAGAATTTCAAAAACAAACCGTGTGCATTAGGATTTTGATTATGATCAAACAATTAAGAATTTAAAGTAGATATTTTAATTTTCTTTAAATTTATGACCTACTTGAAATTTGAACCATCCATCATAGGATTGTGATTTTACTCAACAAAAAAAATCATAGGATTGTGATTTGTGACTGCATACATGAACATCATAGGATTGTGATTTTACTAAAAAAAAATCATAGGATTGTGATTTGTGACTGCATACATGAATATAAGAGATACTATTAATTAAAGATGTAAAAGTTATATGTTAGTTATTATCAACTACATGATTAATGCAAGTGTCCAATTTAAATATGAATTATGAGTGACATAAAAATAAAGGGTGGGTCTAATATAAATTTCTCAAAAATGCTTTAAAGGCGGACCTTTATTATTTTTAATAAAAAATATAATAATAATAAATGGTGAATTAAATTTGCAAAAATAGATTTATTTATTTATTTATAAGATATATTTTGCATTGATTGAAAAATTACAATCTCAAATGACTCCATTACTTCTTGCATATGATTTTTTTCAATAAATATATATGTTTGTCATTGATAAATAGAAAAAAATACGGGACAAGTTTTTATCAAGAGAGGGAAATACAAGACTTGGGTTGGGGGGCAACGACCTGACCCAGTAAACCACAAAAGCAAAACCCAACAATTCAGTACAAAAATGGTAATAAAAGAGAACAGTCATAAACAACCATTACCACGTACAATTCAGCGAACCCACGTAGGGGCGTGACAATCCATCGATCGTCTGCCAACACAGAAACGACCCAAGTTCCAACAACTATCTTCAAAGTATTAGAAGACCGTAAACGCCCTTTCGAGTCAAAGCAAGCAATTACGAACTGAATCCACAAAGTCACAGTGGTCTTGAAACTTCAGTCGCAGTCCAGATCAAGGGATGAACAAACGACATAAATATACTACTGTCCACCAACGATGCAAGAAGAAACCATGACATATAATATATTTTAGGTATGATGAACGACTACTACCGTCAACACGGAGCATCTACGCACCTAGCCCTTTTGAGCAGCATCATGATAGAACCATTCATGTTGAATCAAGATATGCATCCAACTGAACAACACCAGAACTAAAGAACCCATATCTTCAATCCAGAAAACCAGATTCAAGATTTTCAGACAAAATCATAGAGCCGAAACAAATTCACCAACCATCTTCATTTCCACGAAACAAAACGAAAACAAACGCCAATAAACAAAAATGAATTTTTTTTAGCAAAAATGAGACTGAGACTAACTCATAATCGCGTCAACATCATAGCTCTACAATACAACGACGACGTTGAACGAAACCAGTGACCACAATAGAATCAACAAACACCAGGACTCTGAAAGGACAGCCGCTGCGACGCTTTATCGACGACGATCTGAAATCCATAAATATACTTTTCATTTATACATAAAAACACATGACATATATTTACCACTGATAAACATAAAAACATGTAACACATATTAGTCATCATTGTGGCAAAAAAAAAAAAAAAAATATTATTTTAAAAAAAAAAAAAAAAAAATATTAAAAAATTAAAAGAAAAAATAATAT